>JAABUK010000997.1_pt1 | contig 56422 bp, 18 predicted proteins | sample 5559141 | NCBI WGS metagenome assembly JAABUK01 (sample SAMN10711869, study PRJNA513367) | rock metagenome | isolation source: Antarctica rocks | place: Antarctica: Victoria Land, Pudding Butte nord | collected 2016-01-03 | reverse complement strand
CCCTAACCCTAACCCTAACCCTAACCCTAACCCTAACCCTAACCCTAACCCTAACCCTAACCCTAACCCTAACCCTAACCCTAACCCTAACCCTAACCCTAACCCTAACCTAACCTAACCCTAACCCTAACCCTATAATAATATAATTATTTTATATATTAAATTCGGGTTATCACTTTTATTAATATAATATTTTAATATATTTTCTCTTTAAGTATTCGTTATTATTTTATCTCTCTTCGAATTAATTATTTTATAAATTAATATTAAACTCTCGTTAAAATTCTTTCTCTCTATAATATACTTTTTTTAAAATATATAATTTAATTATTATTATTATTTTTCTCTTTTATAATATATTTATTTTAAATTCTCGTTATTATCTCGTTTTATAACGATATAAATATTTTATAAATTAAATTTTACCTTATTATTATTCTATTATTATATAATATAATTATTTATTATAATTAATTTAAATTTATTTTAAAATCTCGTATTTATATAATATTATTTATTCGTAAATTTAATTCGAATTATTATTATTATTCCTCCTCTTTATAATATCGTTATTTAATATATTTAATTTAAATTCTCGTTATTATTCCGCCTCTATAATACGGTTATTTAATATATTTAATTAAATAATTTTATTATTATTCAACCTCTATATAATATAATAATTAAATATATTTAATTTAAATTTATAATATTATTTCTCTTCTCTCTATTATAAATAATTTATAAATTTAATTAAATTCTCTAAATTATTCTTTCTCTCCCCGATATAGTTATTTTATATATTTAATTTAATATTTATTTTATTATTTATTCTCTTTATAATTAAATAATTTTTAAAATTAAATTCGAATTTTTATTATTATTCTTCCGCTCTTTAATATAACTATTTTATAAATTAACTTCGGTTTATTAATAATATTCTTTCTCTCTATAATATAGTTATTCCGTAAATGAAATTTATATAATTATTATTATTATTCTACTTTATAATATAAATATTTAATATATTTAATTTATAATCTTTTTATTATTTTATCTTTATATAATATAGTTACTTCGTAAATTATATTAAAATTTATATTATTATTATTCCTCTCTACGATTTAATTATTTTGTAAATTAAATTATAAATTTTATTTTTAAACTTTTACTCGATAATATAATTATTTAATAAATTTTATTTATATTATTATTATATTCTACCTCTTTATATTATAGTAGTTTAATATATTTAATTTAAATTCTCGTTATTCTTTTTCCTTTTTATAATTTAATTATTATATATATTAAATTCGAATTACTTACTTCCCTATAATATAGTTACTTTATAAATTAAATTCGAATTATTATTCTTATTAATTCTCTCTATAATATAGTTATTTAATATATTTAATCTAAATTTAGGTTATTATTATTTCTCTTCGAGATATAATTATTATATAAAATAAAATTGAATTTCTATTAATATTCTATCTTTAAATATTATAATTATTAATTATATTTAAATTAAACCCTCGCTATAATTTCTCTTTTATATAATATAGTTATTTTATAAATTAAATATAAATTATTATTATTCCTTCTCCTCTATAATATATATTTATTTAATATATTTAATTTAAATTCTCTTTATTATTTTTCCTCTCTTTTATATAATAATTATATAAATTGAATTCAAACTTTTAATATTATTTAACCGCTATTTAATATAGTTATTAATTATATTTAATTCGAACTCTTATTATAATTTCGTTTTTATATTATATAGTTATCTCCTTATAATATATAATAAATAATATAGATTATATAAAGATATAATAATATTTAGCGGACTTATATATTTATAATATTTTATTATAATATTTAATATAATAAGATTTTACTTAAGAGAATATTAATATATTACGATTTTTTTTTCTTTATTCTTTATTAGTTTAATATATATACTTTTAACGACTAGGCCGAATAAGTTAATTTATTTAAATTCTAAATATAGTAAACTAGTACTATAATTTATAGATATAATATATTTCTATTTATAGATATATAGTACTAGATATAAGGGATAAGAAGTAGATTATCTAAATTCCCTAATTAAATATATTAATAACTTTATCGAAGCTAGCCCGATTTCGATAATTTTAGTATTTTTGAAATCAGCGCTAAAATGCGCATATTTTATATATATAAAGTGAATTCATATTCCTAACTTTATATTCTGAAGTTCCTCGGGCGGGAGCGCTAAACCTTAAATCTCACAGGGCCAAATTCGAACCTCAGTAATTAATTAATAACTTTATAAATACTATTCCAAATTAGGTAATTTTTATAGGGTTGAAACCGCCGAGGTCCATTCTATAATTGCTGAAAATTTAATAAAATTCGGTCTATAAATAACCCTGTACTAAGGTTGTGGGTTTGGTTGTAAAAACTAGTAACTTGGCACCGATCTGACCAATCAATACATGCGGATCATTGGGTTTGTATACAAACCTGTATATTCGTAAGGTTAGGATTTAAAAACTTTTAAATCGATTTTAATATACTTTAATTTTTGATTTAACTAAGTAATTAATTTAATATAATATTTAGATTTAATAAATATTAAATTATTTAATAATACTAGTTTTTTCTTTTTCTTATCTTTACTCGTTATCTTATAGTAGTTATTTATTTTTATAAAAAAACCTAGCTACCCTTCTTTAAAATTAATTATTATAAATATTTAATTATATTAAACTAGAGATATATAAAGAAGCGTTTAGTATACCTAAAGACGTTTATATAAATAAATATTTATTTTATTTATCTACTCCCGAACTAAATTAAATACTATATTATTACTATTTAGAAGTATTCTAGTATAAACGGCTATATTAGAGATACTAGAGAAATAGGACGAATGGATAATAACTATAATATATACTACCTTTATATATATTTAGAACGGAACGACTATTTTTATATACCTAAAATAAATCGCCTTTCTTTTTAATAAATATAAATATTTAATTAAAGAAGGGATAACCTACGATTATATATTAAACTTTTAAAGAAATTTACCCCGAATAAATAATTATATTACCCTCGTAAACGAGCTAGCCTCGTCTTTATAAAAGAATAATATAATAAAACTAGATTTTCGCGCCTATATAATTATTCGAGATATTATAAATACGGGGATATATATCCTCCTCTTCGATTATAAAATTATATAACGAAAGGGAGGAGAGGTTAAATAAAATATTATTAATTTTTCTTTATATTAATATATATTAAAGGACCTCGGCCCCTTAATTTAAATATTTATATTAATAAATCTTAAAGAATTAAAGCCCGTACTCTTAATATAATATAACGATAATAGGGATATTTAAAGACTAGGCTAATATATCGAATAAGATATTAATATATAATAAAAATAAATCGATCGTAGTGAAGAGCCTACTCTTAGGTATAATAATAATAATAATAACTTCGAGAATACTATTTTATAAATATATAAAATTATAATAAATAATAATAGTTTTATAAATAAATAAAATAACCCTTAATTAAAAAGAATATAATAAATAAATTTAATTAATATTATAAAGGGAGTACGCTTTTTCGCTGACTTTTAACTATTAGGCGAAGGGGAGGTAATTACGGAGTATATCCCTTTAATATTTATTAAAATAAATCGCGTAGGATAAAATACCTAGAGTTAATAAATAAAAAAATTTCGCGATAAATTAATTAAGAATTAATAAAGGGCGTAGGCTTTATTTTAAGATTTTAATAATAATTTTCTATTCTTTTCGACTAAAGTCTAGTCCCCTATATATATTTTAGATAATATTATAAATATTAACCCTATATAATTTAATAGGTTAAAACTTAGCTCTTTAAAAACTAGGGGGCGTAGGAATAAATAAATAAATAAATAAAAGTATATTATAGTAGTTTCAAGCTCTATAAAATCTTCTGTAAAACTTTCTCCTCCTCCGTAAAAAGTATATAATATCGCGTTTAAGAAATAATTCTCTTTATTTTAGAATTAATACCTTTTTCTTAGGTAAAAGCCTCTTCTTTTAAAATTACTATTAAATTTTAAATTATTCTATAATCTAGCCGGTTATTAATAAATATAAAGTATTAACTAATTAATTATAATTCTCGAGTCGTTATTATTACCGTTATTAATATATTAAATTTTAATACCGTTTAAAACGAGAGCCGAATCTTTAAAGTAAGATAAATAATATTTAAATTAATAGAGTATTTATATACTTTATTACGGGATTATCTTTAATAGGAATTTTAAATATATTAAATAAATAGTTACTCGATATTAACCCCGTTAATAAAAGTAATAAATATTAATAATATCCTCGACGTCTAAACTATAGAAAGTAAATTAAATATTATATTATATTAGTTAAAAGAGGGTCGGGAAGTCCTAGGGGCGTATATTATAGAGGCGTAATATATAGTTCGGGGTTAACGAACTTGATTTTAAATATTTATATTTATATAGAGATTATATATAAATCTAAATACTATCGTATTAACTATATTATATACTATTTTTTGAATTATATATTTATTAATTTTCAATCTTTACCTCTATCTTTTCTATATATTATTCTTTACGTCGTTATCGTTTTTTTTTTAAATTAACCCTCTTTTACCTCGTTATCGCCGCCCTTTTTAAATTATTTTTCTTTTATTTTATTATCGCCCCCCTAAGTTACCCCTCTTTTATTTTATTATTATTAACTCGTTAACCCGCTATAATTTAAACTCTATATATAGACCTTGACTTTTCTATTTTCTTTATTATTTAAATAGTTATCGATAAAATTATACTCGAATACCTTAAGCCCGCCGATAAAGAGACGTTCGATACCCTAATTAAGGGTTTACTATAGTCGTCGGTTTATATAATATAAAGCGGAATAATAGGGTAGAAGAGTAATAATAATATATAAAAAGTATAAATAAAGTAGATAAACGATAGTTATATATATAATAACGATATATTATACTACCGTTTAAAGCGGTAACGGTAATATAACTAATACAGTAGTATTTAGATTTATATATAATCCCTATATAAATCTAACGACCTCGTTATTTATAGTTATATCCGAATTATATATTACGTCTTTATAATATATACCCCTAGGACTTCCCGAAAGAGGGTAGTAGAATTTCGAAAGAAAAAATTACAAATATAATAAAATAATTATTAAAGGAGATATTAGGACTACCCGAGAAAACTGTATTGAATTTTCTATACTAGTTATAAAGAATATTATTAAAGAGTTAATAACGGAGTTAATAGATTTAGGAGTACTCGGAGTACCTTAATTATAAAACTATAAATACTTTTTTTTTATATTATTAAAATAGAAGACGGGTTTTTATTTTATAAGAATTAATAAATCCGCTTTAATCGAGGCGCTATTTTAGGCTATAAACGTAATATAATATAAAATATAAAGAGAAAAGAGTATATCCTAATTATAATAAAAAAGAGTAGATAAAGAATTAGACTCGAATATCTAGTTTAGATATATTTACTAGTAAAATAATATTAACGCGTCTAATAAATTAGCCCTATAACCTTTAATTAATAAAATACTCGAGTATCTATAGATAGTAGAGAAGGATTTAAATTTACATATTCTTTTATATAAATCGAGACGTTAATTATATCCTTCGTATTAAAGTTATTAATATAGAGTCTTAGAGAGAAAGTATTCTCAACGACTATTATTTATATAACCGTTTCGCTAAGGTACTAGTATACGATTCGGGATACTAAGTTATTTAAATTTATATAGAGTTTATATTAAAATCTAAGTAATTATTTATCGACTATATTATTATCGTTATTATAAATACTAAACGCGGTATATCGTTATTATATATATAGTTATTATTTTCTATTCTATTTATTACTTTTAAATATTGTTATCGCTTTTCTACCCTAGTATTCCGCCCTATACTATTAACTAAATTTATTAAAAAACGCCGTGTTAATAGTTATTTACTCCTACGACTCTCGCTCGTTAATATTTATAACGGCGATAAAGTTATTTTTAGATTATTTCTTTATAAGAGTAAAAGACTTTATTTTTATTTTTAAAATAGAACCTTTTACTCGGCGAAGTTAAAACTCGTTTTTAATTTATTTTTATACTTTAATAAATTTAGTTTATTACTATTTAATATTAATTATAGGATTATAAAATCGAACTCGAATTAAATAAATAACTAATATTTAGACCTATTTATACTTTATTAAAAAAAGAACTTAGAGTATTTCGTAGGTATATCGACGAGAATTTTAAAAAAGAATTTATTCGAGAATCTAAATTATTAGTAGATTATTTAATCCTCTTTATAATAAAGAAGAATAAAAGTCTATAATTATATATAAATTACTAAAAACTAAATAATATTATAATAAAGAATTAATACTCTCTACCGAATATTAACGAGTTATAGGATCGGTTTATAATAATAAAAATCTTTATATAACTAAATCTCCGAGGCGCGTATAATTTAATTCGAATAAAAGAAAATAAAGAGTAGAAGACTACTTTTAGAACTAAATATAATTATTATAAATATTTAATAATACTCTTTGGATTTATTAATATACTAGTAATTTATTAAATATTAATTAATAATATTATATAAATATACCTAGATATAACGGTAATTATATATTTTAATAATATTTTAATTTACTTCATTAATAAGGAAGAATATATTTAATATATATAGGATATTCTAATTTATTTATTACTAGTTAAACTTCTCTTTAAATTAGAAAAATACGAGTTTTATAAAAAACTAATTAAATTCTTTAAATTTATAATTAATACTAGAGGTATTTATATAAACCTTAAAAAAATTAAAAGTATTAAAGAATAACTTATATTATACAATATTAAAATAGTATAGAGTTTTTTAAAATTTACGAACTTTAATAGAAAGTTTATTAAAGATTATTCTAAAAAAGCTTTACTATTAACGGATATTATAAAGAAAAATATCGCTTTCTAATAAAAAAAAGAATAATAATAATTTTTCGAGGCGCTTAAAGAGGCCTATAAAAAACCGCCGGTATTATATTCCTTTCAAAGTAACGAACTAGCTCGAATCGAAACCGATATTTTAAATTTAATAATAAGCGTTTATATACTTTAATAATGAAATTATAAAAAATACCCTATTATATATTATTCTAGGAAAATATTATTAATGGAATAAAATTATAATATTTATAATAAGAAATTACTAGTAGTAGTATCTTTATTAAAATAGTAAAAAATATATATAGAAAGTTATTGAAATTTTACTATTTTTATAAACTATAAAAATCTTCTTAATTTTATAATAACGAAATAGTTAAATCGAAGATAAATTAAATAGTTAAAACTATTAAAATAATATAAATTTAAAATCTTCTATATTTTAAAGAAAAATAACGGTCGCGCCGATATATTTAATAAACGAGAGGACTATATAGAGGATAAGAACGTAATAATATAACTAGTTCTTATTTAATAATAGGATAAATCGCTAGTCCTAATATAATAACTAGTAATAATATTATATATCTTTATTCCCGGAATTATTAATAATATTTAAAAATAATATAAAAATAATATTTTAATTATAATATTAAAGAGTTAATAATTATAAATTAAATTATTAAAATATAATAAAAAAATATACTTTCCTAAAGAATATTTTAAAGAAATTATTCGCGATTATTATAATAATTTAGTTTAAGGATACTCTAGAGTTATTAAAATTATAGAATTTATTTATAAAAAATATAACGCGCTAGGACTAAAATTATATATCGAGAAATATATTAAAAAATATATCGAATATTAATAGAATAAATTTATAAAATATATTAAATATAGTTAAATCTAGTTCGCTTTAATACTAAAGATATTATAGGACGATATTATAATAAACTTCGTTATTAAATTACTAAAATTAAAGAACCCTATTATATCGGAAATTTTCAACTTTATAATTACAATTTATAATAAACTTAATAAATATACTATAATAATATCGATTAAAGAAATTTATAAAGCCGAATAAATTACCTTCGTATTATTGAATCGATTAATTAAAGATTATAAAATACTTAAATCGATTATTTTTAACCGAGATAAATAATTTATCTCTAATTATTAAAAGATACTAATTAATACTATCGGAACTAAATTACGAATATTAATCGGATATTATCTATAAATAAATAAATAAATAAAATAGATAAACTAAATAATAGAAATATATTTACGATATTACGTTAATAAAAAATAGAATAATTAGGTAAGACTTTTACCTATAATTTAACTAATATTTAATAATAACTAATTTAATACTATTAAATTTATACTATTCTTCGCGAATTATAATAAATACATTAATATATTCCTCGAATTTATATAGGGACTAAACGCGTAAAGGGCCTTAATTTATATAATTAATATAAAGATAATATATTATAATATATAAACTTAAATTAATTAAATAAATACTCGGACTAAAAAAATAGTAAATAAATATCGAAAAGAGTATTTTTAATTAAAGGAGAGGAATAAAATATATTTTTTAATAAAAAATATAATAAATAAAAAACCGAGTAAAAAACTAAATTATATTAAAATCGGACTATTTTCGATTAAGAAGAGTAAAGAACTAGTTAATTATAAACTAAATTTTCTAGCCGACGCTAAAATATATTTAATATTCTATATTTCTCGATTAAAATTAATATACTTTAAGATACTTTTATAGGATACTTTTTATTTCTAGATTAAAAAAAACGGAGTTCGAGGTAAAAGAGATTTTAGATTAAAAAAATTAAAACTATTTTATTAAATAAAAGGGATATAATAAGTCGGAGAATATTTAAAAATTATTAACGAATCTAGTTAATTATCGGGAACTTTTAAAGAATTTTTAGAAATAATAATATAAAAAAATTAATCGAGGGTTCCTAGCGAGAAGGATTTTAAAAATATAAAATTATTAAAATATAAAGTTAAAACCGCCGTATAGTTTATTTTACTAAATTTCTCGAGTTCTTTTAAATACTCTAATTCCTTTATATCCGTAAGATTTTTATTAAATATCTTTTATTTATACTCCTTTAGGAATTTCTTTTATTAATAAATTTTTTTTAATTTCGTATTCTTCTAGTTAACGATTTCGTTCGTTATCTTTTATATAATTTTAATCTTTTCTTCTTTATATTTTAAATACTCTAGAGTTTTATTAATTCCTAAAAAATTAATAATAGATTTTAAAAATTTATATTTTTTTCCGGTCCTAATATACTCCTCGTATTTTAATAATAAAGAGGATAATCGATATTCGGTTTAATATATCGCGTAGTATATATATATAACTATAATTATAAAATCTTTAGAAATAACTTATTCCTATAATTTATTATATTACTTTATTTAACGAGAAGATATAAAATTATTTTTAAAAATAAAGAGGGTTAAAAGAGAGGGGTAATATTATAATTAAAATTCACTAAAAATCTTAATAGATTTAATATATTTAATATATTAAGGAACTATTTACTACTCGACGTAATATATAGATTAATAAATAAATAAATATTTAATTATTTATTTACTCGACGTAGGAGTAAACGAGTAAACGGATAAATAGTATAATTTCTTTTTTTTATATAAACTACGTATTTTCTTAATAGATAGGAGCTTCGTATTTAATTTCCCTTAAAACTTTTAATTATAGATTCTAAATATAGATATTTATTAAATTATTAATTAAATTTATTAAGTTTATCTAGCCTTATTTTATATTAATACGAAACCTACTATTCTTTAATCCTTAACACTCCTCTCCACGAGTACTAACCTAGGTCCTATCGACGTTACACTCAGGTGTTGAACGGAGAGCGTTAACATAGTTACGCTAAAAACTAGCGTAGTTAGTTGGTTTGGGGTCAAAAATCGAACTAGTTAACTATTGCGAACACTGGGCTTTCCTGCCAAAGTTTTCGACCCCGCCTCCACCATTTCTTACAATCAACCGATAGTACTTGCACATCGTAATGGGCAGGACGGCAGTAGGAGTTCACGTCGCTTGCACAATATGCTCAAAGACTCTGGGACTCTAGATACAACATTGATTATGGCAAGACTCGTCCCAAACAGTAGAGTACATACCGAGAATGTAATGCGAGACTTGACAGCTGCATCCGCACCTCTATGCTTACACTCGTCAATTAGAGCTAGAAGCAGATGTGCGCAAGATTTACAACGTAGTACAGTTGGACAGGTCATGGTGTACGCCATCATCATTGCACACTGTTAGTGACAAATGTAGTGTCACGATATCCAGTAGAAAATACAATCGCTTGGTATAATTCGACTGACTTCACGTACACCGTATAAGTGAGATTGAAACTTGGGGCAATATACATACATTCTCTAACATAAGATGGGCCAGATATCAAAATATAGAACGGACGTGCTTCATGATTGTAGACACGTGCATTTTCAGATACCAAATAATGGAGCTTAGAGAGACAACAAAATGCTTTCAACGCACTTCTCCTATTCCACGAGCCCGAGTTACTCCCTATCACGTCCCTTCATGCCTTTCACTCTCCTTGCCAACCTCATAGACTTACTCCAAATGCCCAGTTTCTTCTCTATCCTTTCCTCTCCTACAACCTCACCTCCCTCCATCTCATCTACCTCGTCAATCCGACTCCCACCCTCGCTCCTAGCGCTAGCCGCACTGCGATCCTCTTTAGCAGCCAGTAGGTCCACCATTTCTCCCAGGGTCGGTCTCCTGATCAACTCCTCCAACGTCACACCGCCATATCCCTCGCCCTCCAAAAAGGCAGTCAGAGAAGCGAGACCGATCAGATCGCCACCTAGGGCGTAGAAGGAGGAGTTTAAGTCCAAATTTAGGAAAGAGGTGTTGGTAGAGGCGTTGGTGGAGGTGTTGATGGAGGGGAGGACGAGGCGCCAGGCGCGGCGGAGGGTAGAGGTGATGGCATTTGTGTCGGCTTTGGTCAGGACATGAAGAGCGGGTTCCTGCGAGCGCATCACTTTGGGTATTACGATCTCAGAGTGCTGCTTTTGCAGCAATGGCCTTGTGGTGAAAATTCCATTCAATACGGATGGGATTGTGCTGTTTGGGTTATTGGCGAACGATTGAGCGAGACTACACATCAGATTCAACGCTTTTGTTACCAAGGTGGACCGAATAGTGCCGTCATCGACGAAACCTAGGCATATTTCTACCGTGTCTCCAGGCTTGGGTGTGGACACTACGGTGAGATCGGCAAGTGTATCCTGTGCACCAAGGAACCCGACTTTGTACTTAGTTCTGTCGAGATGAAGTGCGACATCCTCTGCAAGGTTCTGGTGTTGTACCATGCTCGGGAAATACGTCCATTCGGGCCAATCGGTACAGTGCTGGACTATTTCGCGAAAGCCTAAGGATTCGAATGGCATCCCAGCGACCTGTTGGCCTTGGATTCGGCGGAGGAGGTCCAGGGCCGTCCATTTCGCTTCGAGCTTTATCCGAACGGGTATTATGTTCAAGCAGGGTCCGACGATGCTTTCGACTCCTTCGATTGCCACATTACGACCACTGATCAGGTTCCCAAAAACTACGTCAGATGAACCTGACAGCTGGGCGAGTGTGATGGTCCATGCGGCTTTGAGGATTGTGGCCGGTGTGATATTCTTGGTGGTGAGAGGTGGTAGCTTGATAGTTTTTTTAAGTATTGCAGACTTCAAATCCGATGCGCTGTACTTTGGCTGTTCACGATGGACAAATTCGGTCATCGAAGAACCCTGGAGAAGTCCCTGCCAGTACTCATAATGGCCGCGGCTTGCACTTCCAGTAGCTTGGGCAACGTAGCTGGCAAATGGTGGCGAGAGCAATAGTGGCTTTCCTTCGTATCCTGCGCGAAACGCCTCGATGATCTTGGGAAGGCACACACCATCATATTGTGCATGCGACAGCCGTAGTATAATGCGATGGGCATGGCCGATGGGTCTTCTGAGGAGGATGAACTGAACGTAAGGCTCGCCGAGTCTTGGCGACGAATTTTGACCGTGATCTCGTAAATGGCGGGTGTAGGTGTCAAAATCCTCTTGAGTCTCATGGACCTGTACTTGGGGCCGGAGAGCCCTTAGCACAACCTGGAAGAAGCGGTTGCCACATGGTATGAAGACGGTGCGTAGGATGTCGAAAAGCTGTACAAGTTTGTAAGCACTCTTTCTAAGCCGCTCCAAATCTAAGAATCCTTGGCCGTCGAAGGTAATGTAGTTCAACATCCACTTTGACTCGACTAATGTGCCGGCGACAGCGAGAGCTTGAAAATCTGTGACTGGGAAAACGTCTACAATACCCCCGCGGAAAACCCCTATCTTGGGACATATGTAGTCTTGGATGAAGGCCTCGGCATTTGCGGCGTCGAGGAGAGAGAACCGGCTATCCTCCATAATGTCAGACGTCGCTCCCTCCTGGGTAACGCTAGTAGCCCGTATCGCCTTTATGTCGTGATTTATCTTTTGCGCAGAGAATACCAGGAGGTGTGCCATTTCCGAGAAGACTGGGGAGCCAAAAATGTCGGCGACAGTCAGCGTCAAGCCAACTTCTCGAGCGGAGCGAGCCAACTCCATCGCTAAAATTGAGTCTCCTCCAAGAACGAAGAATGAGTCATTGGCGCGTATATTAGTCTCGGCTATGTCTAGAAGGGAGCTCCAGAGCGACCGAAGTAGCCTGGACATCATTTCGAATGACCCCGCCTCAACATCTGGGCTGGTCCATGTCCCTGTTGCCTCTGCAGGATTGGAAATAAGATTCTCGAGCTTACGGTCTACCATGGTCGACACTTCATCCGAAGATTGCGTATAACCTACTAGGTCACCACCCTTGAACATCTTCTCGATTGTCTCTTGCACGCAATCCTTGACAAACTCGCGATATGATTTTGACCTGAGATTTGGCGGGCGGGTAGCCCCTACATAGCTAGCAACCGGCGATGGAGGTTCGGCAGGTTGAGTGTCTTTCACTCCATTCGGTTCGTCGCTGACTTGCTCTTTAGTGTGCATTTTTGTCTCATCCGATATGACTCGGTCTTCCGCTGATACTCTGATGGGACCAATCGACGAGACGGTCTGATCTGCGTGATCCAGTATGGAACCCAGTACATCAGCGTATGTTCGAGTCAGCTTTTCAGCCTCTTCGACTGAAACGTGCGACGTCCAGTGTTTAATGCGAGCGCCTTCATCACCCGGGGCACTTCGAATGTTCACTGTGACAGCATACTGCGATCACACTATTAGCTATCATTATCGTTCAGCATAGCATGACAGTCAAGCTTACCTCAGTCGGGTCGTGATCAGTTAGAGGTTCAATCTCAATCGAGTCACCCTCCTTCTCCGCATCTCGTGTAGAAATCTGATTCTGAATCGAGACAGCCGTGTTGAAGAGAGGCTCTCCAGAGAAGCCAAGATCATGCTGAAGTTTAGCAAGCGAGCAATGTTGATGTGGTAAGCATTCAAGATAATCACTTTGTACGCTGCGAATGACGTCTTTCAAAGAGCTCGACTGCACAAATTTCACACGACATACAAGCATGTTGATGAATGCTCCTACCGCGTCTTGTATTCCGTCCACTGGTGCATCTCTACCTGCAGTGAGATTGCCGAAACAAACGTCGTCGCTGGATGTATGATGCCTCAACACCAATGCCCAAGCAACAAGCATGACATTGGATAGTGTAAGCTCGTTGGCTCGGCAGAAGGCTTGAAGTTCTCTAAAACGGTCGAATTGCATATAGATAGCGTTCAAGCGCTTAGTCTCCGTATCAGGACTCAATTTGGGTAAATGGCAGCGCGTGATTCCACTCAGGTATTTCTTCCAGAACGCGACATCCGCATTGTCACCACGGCTGCTGATGTACTTGACGTAGTCAGAATACAGGGGCTTAGGACCGTCCGATAGGCGGTTCTCGTAAGCCAATGCCAGATCGCGTGTTATGAGAGCTCCTGATCCACCGTCGATGACTGCATGGTTCAATTCCAGCTTGAGATAACACCGTCCGGAAGTCGTCTCACATATTGAGAGCTGATGCGGTAGCATCGGCCTTCGTACGCGATTGACATCTCTCAGGCTTATATTGCCAAGCTCCTTTTCGTATTGCGAGTCTTCGCAATATATGACCTTAGCGCCACCAGCTGCGTGTTTGAGTGCTATTTGGTCAAAAGCATGGCCCCTGCATACACTATAGACAAAGGCAGTCCTCAGAGATTGATGCCGATCAACGACTCTCTGCCACGCCTTCGCGAGTCGATGCACATCAATTCGAACACTCTTGTGAGTCAACTGTACCTCCGAGATCACGTAATTGATATACTGATCGGGGTTCCTTAGTTGTGATAGGAGAAGTCCCTCTTGCGTTGGCGCACAGATATAGATATCCTCTACATCATTGATGCTGGAGATTCCAGCCTCCCGGAACGTTTCGTTCACATGTCTTTGCAGCCCACTGTAGTTCGTTGGCAACAAGGGAAAGTCGCTTAAAGTTGGTGTTGGCCGAAGAATCGCAAGCTCTTCCACAAGATGTTTCAGACTCTGTTGGCACTGTTTTACCCATTGGTGGATCTTATCCTGGTGCTTCATATGCTTGTTATACATGAAGGAAAACTGGATCTGATCGTTCGAAGCTGCCACAGAAATCTCGAACAGCGCCATTCGCGGAGCCTTCGGTCCGACGTCAGCCGTCAATTTCTCGTCGTTTTGGTTTCTTTCGAACTCAATTGGCAGAAACAAAGATTCGCTTTGCTCAGACGAGTGAGACTGCCCGGTGTAGTTCAAAAGGATCTCCATTGGCATGTGATCGCTAAAACGCCAACGTCCGTCGGGAGTCAGATAGCGATGTGCAAAATAATCTCTTCCATTCCCAGGAATAGAACGTCGAAGATCTTTTGCTCGTTTGAGTACTTCCAGGATAATCTTCGTTTCATCACTCGCCGGCACATTGATAGGATAGATGGAAGTAAACCACCCGATTGTCCCTGTGAGATCAATGGCCGTATCCCACGCATCGCGTCCGTGGCTTTCGTTGAAGATCGTTGGTGTAGGTCGCTGTGGGAACAAGGCCTTGAATGAATGAATCAATACTGCTAGGAATATTTCCACTGGCTGTGTACGCAATGCATCGTTGGACTTTCCGAGGGCCAATTGACTGGTCGACTTGTCAATGAGAAAGTCTTCATGCTCGACGTCCCCGTACTCATTTGTACAATCTTCCATTCCCCAAAACGCCAGGTCTGCTTTCTTGATGTTGGACGGCAGGATGCTCTTGACACGGGATGCATCTCTTCGGCGGGCATGATCGTTCTGTAATGCGCACCAGACCTGGAATGAGAGTGGTTTCTCGATCGGTTGAGTCTGAAAGGTAAGCAAATCCTCTAATTGCTGGAGGATAATACCCCATGACACCACATCAATGACCAAGTGATGTGCAATAAGTGATAGAATCTGTCCGCGGTTCTCAGTATGGAAAAGCTCCACCGCCAGTAGAGGCCCGTGCTCAATATTTAGACTGGTTTGGCTGGCTGCAAGCAACGGGACGATCTCGTTTGGATGTTCGAGTCGATGTTCACGGAAACGGTAAGAGGGTGATGTGGCTTGGGAGATTTGCTGCTGCCATTCTCCTGTGCGGCTTCTAGAAAATTTCGCTCTGAACATTGAATGTTGCTGGACAATGATTTCGATGGCATTTTGCAGGGTCTCAGCGTCAGTCTTGCGCTTGATTCGTAGAAGTTGGCTTTGATTGAAGCGACCTTCACCAGTATGATCACAGGACGGTCCGGCTAGTTGAAAATACAGCTTCTGTACTGGTGAGAGATCGAACAAGTGGTCGGTCTTTTCTTCTAAAGATGCCACTCTACTGATCTTTGCAGAATGACCTCTTGCGTCGACCAAATTTGCGAGCCGGAAAAGCGATTTGCTCTGCAGGATCTCTTGTAGCGACAGGACGATGCTTATCTTTCGACATCGAGCAATGATTGACATCGAGATCAAAGAGTCTCCACCTTGACTCATAAAAGACTTACCGGGGTCAATGTTGTCGATGGGGAGGTTGAAGACAGAGGCCCAAACTTCTCTCAGTTGTTGCACAGTCTCTGTTATTGGCGCGGTGTCGTGGGCATCATACTGATCGGCGGTGATTTGCCGGTAGTCCACTTCATCGAGAGCCTCGATCCATCTCTCCACTTGCTTCCTGTCCAGTTTACCAGAGACGAGTAGTGGGATTGCCTCCACGGTTACCCACATAGCTGGAACCATGTATGTGGGTACTTGAGTGGACATGAACTCGCGAACCTCTTGCAACTGAATTTGTGCTTTTTTCATCCGATCCTCCCCTTGAAGAAGAGCGCACTTCCGCGCTGCTGACGCTGTCGACTCAGCACACAAGTCGGACAGTGAAAAGACTGCTATCAAGCGCTTCTTGCATAAGCCTGTCTTTGGTAGCAGAGTAACAGCATGCAGAACTTTTGGATGAAGCTCGAGCTTGTGCTCGATCTCTCCGAGCTCTATACGTTGACCGTGCAGCTTGATCTGATTGTCCTTCCGACCAATGAACGTGATACTCCCATCTTCCTTATATTTGACCAAGTCCCCAGTCTTGTAGAATCGCCGAGAAGTCGGCCGCTCATCAGTAAATTGCATGACCCAGGTTGGATCATAGATAAAAGCTGCCGCTGTTTTGGCTTCATCATGAAGATATTCGCGAGCCAGTAGTGGGCCCTCTAAAAGAAGCTCCCCAACACATCCCAATGGTGCGAGGCGATGATGATCGCCAGCCTCAGTGATCCATGCATGACCGTTGGCGTGAGCGAATCCAATGTTTGATGGGTCTTTCTTATGTGAAACATTCCCGTTAACTACAGATATGACGGCGGCCTCTGTAGGCCCATACCCATTCACCAGGGACACGCGATTAGCCCACTTCACAACATTTTCTTTTGACATCGCCTCACCCCCGCAAACCAGGACTTCCAATGATGGGACAGCCGTCGGTTCGACAAGGTTCGCAACAGACGGTGTCAAAAACGCCCACGTAGCTCCAAGGCTGTCGATAGCCGAGGCAAGATCATTCATCTTCGCTTCATTGTTTGGAACGCAGACGCAGGCCCCCATTGTTAACGGCGACAGGTTCTCCATGAGGCCGACATCGAAGGTGACAGATGCGAAGTTGAAGACACGCGAACTGGGTTCCATAAGCATGGCTTTAGAGTAGGCCATCGAACTAGTACAGAACGCTTCATGCTCCACAACGACTCCTTTGGGACGTCCAGTTGAGCCGGATGTGAATATCACATAAGCTATGTTCTTGCTTGTTGCCCGAAGAGCCGGTAGCTTGCTCTGATTGGGCATATGCAGCTGCGAAAGAGACTGCTCATCAATGGGAATCACTCCTTCGACGAGTGACGAATACCGACTTTGATACTCCGGCGAGCAAAGCAGTATAGTGGCCTTTGTATCTTTGATGATCTCCGAATGGCGGGTTATGGGATGTGCTGGATCCAGCGGTACAATTGCCCCGCCGGCCAGGAGTACACCCATCTGCGCCACTAGTGCCCATCGCGATTTGTCCATGCAGAACGGTACCAAGACCTCAGGTGAGACCCCACGCTGCCTTAGATGTCTGGAGAGTGCCTCCGCATGGTTTCTTAGATCACTGTAGGTGAAGCTCCCATCCCAAGCACACACCGCTTGGGACTCGGGAATTTGTTCTGCTTGCTGCAAGAATAGATCATGGATACACTTATCGACCAGATTTGGCTCATATTTGTTCCATCCCCGAATGAGGTTGACGTCTTGCTCACTGATGACATGCACGTCACTCAACTTGACATCTCCAGATGATACTGAACAGATGTGACCCAGAACAGACTCAAGTTGGTACAACAATCTCTGAACATGCCACTTGGATACGATTTCGTCATTGTAGTGAGCGTCAATATGTATGCTGGACTCGTTTGCGTTGCATTCTACAACAAGTGGGTAGGTAAAGAAGTTAGAGCCCACGCCCGTGTTTTGAGGGTCCCACAGCTTCGACTCCCCACTTTTTTCTTCTCCTGTCTGAATGACGAGAAGGTTTTGGAAATCGCAAGCAGTCGCTGTCTCGGTGCTGAGCCTTCGAATGCGCTGTAGCCCGGCATGTTGATATGGGATAACATCTGCGGCAGCTTGGTTGATATTTTTCAGAAACTCCATGATGGTCGAGCCGGCGCTCACACGAATCCTGGTTGGTACTGTCGTCAAAGTCGGGCCCAGCATATCAATAATTCCATCGATAGGAACGTCCCGCCCCGTCATAGTCTCTCCAAACACTACGTCGCCACTTCCGGTGTGCGCAGACAGTAGAAGAGCCCAAGCAGCTCTGATCATTGTTGGTAGAGTTATCCCAGTTCCTGTTGCCCTCTTTGGGAGTTGAATTGTATAGTGCAGGGTATCGGTGGTAGAAGGTGGGTCCGCAGCGGATGACGAGCTTTTCGGGAAGTGTGAAGCCTGCAAATTCTCGAATTTAGACTGCCAGAACCGATCGCAGGCTTGGACGTCGCAGTCCGAGAGATACTTGATGAAATGCGAGTAGGAGGCTATCGGGGGAGAGGGAGAATCTTCAAAATAAATGGCTTCCACCCTCTGGAGCATCTTCGGCATACTCCATCCATCATAAAGAGCGTGATGTATAGACCATACGAAATATCTATCTTGGACGTTGTTGTTCTCAACAATGGTGAATCGCATGAGTGGCGCGCCGCTGTGGTCGGGGATCTGCAGTGATGAATCGTTCGCATCTTCCGTGCGCTCTACGGTATGCCACTCGATGTTTTCACGTTTGAGGACGACTTGGCAGAATATCGACATGCTTGTATGTACGATTCGGGTTCTCATGATATCCATGTCCTCCATTGCTCTCTCCCATGCTGCTTTGAATTGAGCAATATCGACAGCTTCTGGAAGGCGGAATACGTTGTGCGCGACATAGGCGCCGGGCTGCTTTATAGACAAAGTAATGAGGCCCTCCTGTAGAGCGGAGCACGGATAGGCATCTACCAAATCTTCCTTTTCCACGCCACACTGTGCGACCATCTCATCCAGATGCTGGTCAAGAGCCTCAACATGGGAAAGTAATCCGAACGGCTTGAGTATCATTTGATTCTCTTCTTCGAGGTAGCTGCAGGTCTCTGACATCTCGCAGAGAGTTGGCTTGCGGAAAATGTCTAGTACACTCAATAGTACCCTTTCCGTCCGAGCTGCGGCAACCAGCTTCATCGCCTGAACGCTATCTCCACCCAATACAAAGAAACTGTCATCAAGAGTGACAGATGCAGGCTCCAGGTTCAACAAAGTTTCCCACAGGCTTTGAAGGCTCTTCTCCATTTCCGTCGTGGGGCCGCGTTTGTTGTTGGAGCTTGCGAGCTTGAACGGTGCTGTCTCTTCCTTGGACAGCCCTGCAGCTATCTTACATAATCTCATCCGGTCAAGCTTCCCTGATGGAGTCCAAGGCATCTGGGAGAGGGGTACAAAGAAAGTCGGGATCATGTAGGCTGGTAGATGTCCTGCAAGGCTTGCTTTAAGACCTTTGCAAAGTGAGGTTGCTGTCCCCGACATCGGCAACAGGAGCGAGTCCGTCTGCGGGTGGGATTGTTCTGGCTCCGCCGTGTCATCAGGGTAGGAAAAGAACGTTGCTATTGCGTGTTGTTGACCTGAGGGCGCGACCATCACAACAGCCGTCTGAATATTTTCGGGTAGTTGCTGTTTCACTTGGTACTCAATCTCTCCGAGCTCAATCCGTAGACCATTGAGTTTTATCTGGGTGTCCTTTCGAGACACATAAACAAGATTACCATCCGACTTGTAACGTACAAGATCACCGGTTTTGTAGACCGAGTTTGTGACGTCACTAAGGGGTGCCGTATTATCGCGCCTCATCCAATCTGGTCGGGTAACGAATGCTTGTACGGTCTTCTCATCGTTATTCAGATAGCCTCGTGCAACCGTGTATCCCTCGATGACTAGTTCTCCCACACCTCCAATAGGCATTATCCGAGTGTGGTCATGTGGATTCACAACCCAGCTCCGGCATGCGACAGCGTGGCCTATGACAGCTGGTTCTTCGTTTGCAATGCAACCTCTCTCGTCCACCTTGATGCTTGTTGTCGCAACCACAGCGCATTCGCTCGGTCCGTATGCATTCACGAGACTTGTCTTCCCGCACCATTTAACAATGTGTTTCGCTTGCATTGCCTCTCCTCCCGTGACTAGTACTTGTAGACTCGGCACGCTCTCTGGCTTCAAGACATTCGCCACTGAGGGCGTTAAGAGAGTCCAATTGACAGACATTCGACTGATTGCGCCAGCAAGATCGTTCATACGCTCTTCGTCACTTGGTATGCAAATACAAGCTCCGGACATTAACGTAGTCAGAATTTCCATAACAGATGCATCAAAGCAAAGGTTAGAAAATTGTAAGACTCGCGAAGTCTGGCGCATGAGCATCGCAGGTCCGTGTTCAGTCGCACCAGTCGCAAATGCACGATGAGAAATAATCGTTCCTTTCGGTAAGCCTGTTGTACCACTTGTGAAGATCAGGTACACTGCATTGTCGGGAGTCGGCTTTGACACTTCAGCCCCAACGACAGGCTGACTCTGCAAATCGAGACTATCGTCAACCACAAAGGTGGTCACCTCCGCAAAGCCGATAAATGTTCCTCGATATCTCGAAGACGTTAAGACTAACTTCGCGCTCACGTTGTTCAGAATGTACTTGATCCGGCTTTCGGGATGTGAAGGCTCTAGGGGAACAAAGGCTCCACCCGCGTAAAGCACACCCAGCATTGCTACGACAGCCCAGGAGGATTTCTCGAAACAGATTGGGACGTAGGATTCAGGCCCAATACCGAGGGTTACGAACCGTTTCGCAAGGCGCTTTGCAAGAGACACCAGCTCCACGTACGTTAGGTCTCCATCCCATGAGCATATTGCGGGTGTTGACAGCGGTAGCGATTGAGATTGTTCGTAAACGATATCGTCAATGCAACGGTCGACGTTTGAAAGGGGTTTCTGGTTCCAATGAAAGATCTGTTCTAAATGACTTTCACCACACAGGTCGATGGCTCCAATCATCTGATTGGGATCGTCTGGATGCGTCATAGAGCGTAGAATTTGCGCAAAAGTGGTGGAAATGTTGGTTGCCTGGCTATTGCATAGGAAGTCTGTCCAGTAATTGAACTGGACGGCGACGCCGTTCTCGCGAGCTTCTACATTTACCGTCAAATCGTACTCGGACGGGTCATAAGCTTCAAGGACGTTGAACGATAATTGCTCGTTAGACGCGCTCGGACCTTCTGGCCGTCTCTGAAATGTGAAAGCTGTGTTAAAAAGCGAGTTTCCGGAAAGCTGTAGTTCGTGTTGCATGTCCCCCAAAGAAAAAGCCTGATGGGACATGCTTTGTGTATAATCATCCTGGATCTGCTCGAGCGCCTTGCTGACCAGAATGTCGTTGCCCAGATCCATTCGACATACTAGCATAGAGATGAAGAGTCCGACCGCATTCTGAATACCCTGGAGAGGGACATCCCTACCAGAGCTGATATATCCAAAACAGATGCTGTCATTACCCGTATAAGTTCGCAATACCAATGACCACACGAGCTGTAGAATGTTTGATAGTGTTACACCATGATGACCACAAAAGGACTGAAGACCAGAAGCATCTTCAAGCTCCAAGTCGAGCGTTCGTAGATCTCTATCCTTTTTTACGCTATCCACTAGGGCAGGAAAGTAGCACGGCTCAACATTCGACAAATATTGACGCCAGTAAGCGACATGTTCCTCATGAGAGGTTTGCTGAATATGAGATATATAGTCACGATATAGTAGCGCCCCACCTGGCGCTGCTTTCTCGTCGATGTAGAAGTGAGCGAGGTCCTGGAAGATGATTGGTATCGAGGTGCCATCACAGATAGCGTGACTCATTTCAAGCTTGCAAAGAATACGTCCATGATGGCCCTCGCAGATAGTCAATTGATGCTGAGGTCGAATTTCTACAAAGCTTAGTGGCTCCTGTTTCTTCAAGAAGCCAACTGCATCCGCCGCATCACAAGACGAAAAGACAATTCCTGGCGCCGTATTCCTGAGGACTGCTTGGTCCCTAAGGCCATCATGTGATAGGCTTTCTACGAAGACTGTTCTGAGTGCCGAGTGTTTTTGTATGACCATGTGCCATGCACGCGCAAGTCGTTGCGCGTCGACAGGATTAGCGGAATCAACAAAATCAACTGCAAAGATTGACTGGTAAATGTATTGTCCAGTGTTCTTGATCTGGCTGAGTAGCAGACCTTGCTGCATGGGCGAGCAGCTATACACGTCTTCGAGATCGGCCATAGAAGCAATGCCCATTGAAGAAAGTCTAGCCTGGAGTTTTTCCATGGTGTTGTAGGCCAGCGGCAGAAGTGGAAAGTTGCTTAGCGTCGACTGGGCCTCCAATTGTGGTAGACGGACGGAAGAAAGGCGTAGAGCCTTCTCAAACTCAGTAACCCAGAGCTGGACACCTTGATGCCGTTCAGTATCGCGGCTGTATGTGAAAGAAACTTTCAGTCTATCCTCTGAGATCACCGCGGATATTTCGAACAACGCAAATCGAGTAACAGAGTCCCCAATATCAGAACCAGTCAATATGTCATCAAGTGGCTGGAGGAGTGAGCCTATCTTTTTAAATTGCTGTTCTTGACCCAGATAGTTGAAAGCTATTTCCATTGGCCAATGAGCAGCGGACATTTTTCCTCCCTCCTCCGTCAGCATTCGATGCGCAAAGTATTCGCGGCCTTTATCTCTGCTGCGGCTTCTTTGGTCTTTGACCCAGCGAATCACCTTGGTGATGTCCATGTCTTGGACAGCGTCAGCCGGGAAAGATATTGGGCTGATAGTGGTGAACCATCCAACTGTATGCGTCAAGTCAAGACTAGAATCCCAAGGTTCACGACCGTGCGCTTCATTGAAAATTGTAGGCGGAGAGTCTCTGTCTGGAAAGGCACGGCAGAAGGCATAGAAAACAGAGCCAAGTAATACGTCAACGAGCTCTGTCTGAAGAGGAACGTGACAGTTACTAAGTAGTCGTCCCGTGGTCTCGGCATCGACTTCGAAGTCTAAGTTGTGAATGGCGCCGTATACGTTCGGTTTCCCAGACACGCCCCAGAAGGAATAATTGGCAGCGGAGATGTTTTTATCCACGGGAAAAACTTTCGAGGCCCCCAACAGTGTATGCTCACTCTGAAGACGGCTCCAGATCTGGAAAGGAAGCGATGGCTGGGCCACGACCTTCTCGGAAATTAGCAGAGCCTCGAGATCATCCAACACTATGCCCCATGAGACAACGTCGATGACAAGATGGTGTGCGACGAGTGAGAGAACTTGTGAGTTGTTTGTCTCAGACTCAAAGAGATCAGCTGCAAATATTGGTCCACCCTGAACTCGAAGACTGTTTTGTCTCGCCTCCACTGAAGATTTAATCTCCTCGGACGTAAACTTGCCGGGATGCGCTCTGAAGCTATACGACTTCGAGATCCCTCTGTCGATTTTCTGGGTCCATTGGCCGGTACTGTCTTGCTCGAAGCGTGCTCTCAACATTGAGTGAGACTTGACCAGCGACTCGACAGCAGCAGATACTTTGTTCAATTTTTGTCTTCTCGTCAATTTGACCAAAACGCTTTGGTTGAAATGATTGACATTGTCTCCAACCCAATCGAAGAACAATTGCTGCATTGGGGATAAATCAAAAGACTTGTCAAATTCTTCATCTGCGTATTGCACGTTCTTTGACAGTGTAACTTGTGAGGCCAGATGAGAGATTGATTGACATCGGATGATGTTTTGAACAGTGACCCCAAGACCTTCTGACCGGCAAAGCGATGCACCCTGTAAAGCTGAGATGGAGTCACCTCCAAGGTAGAGGAAACTTTTGTTGAACCCAATCTGCTCTCTAGGGAGACGTAGAATCTTTGACCAAACTAATTGAAGTCGTTGCTCGATTTCAGAGCCTTCTACTTCGGTGTCTCTACTCTCGCTCCCTGAAATCTCACGGAAGATGTCTTCGTCCATGTCTTCAATCCACGACGTTACCCGTCGCCGATCCAGCTTCCCGCTTGCGAGCAGGGGAATATCTTGCAATGATATCCAGTTCGATGGAACCATGTACGGTGGTAGACGGGTCAACAGATATTCTCGTACACCCCGAACAAGTGGGGCCGAGTCTTTGCGAGTAACCGCTTGCAATCCATTGTGTGCGATATGGGTCTCTAGTCTCTTCTTAAAGGCAAGCGCCGCCACCAATTTCTTCTCGTAGGGACCAGATGAGGGGATGACAGCTAGAGCATGTTGAATTGTTGAGAGCTGACCCAAATGATGCTCAACTTCGCTGAGCTCGAGTCTCTGGCCGTGGAGCTTAGTTTGATTGTCTTTCCGGCCAAGGTAGATGATAGAGCCATCCTCAGCATACTTAACCAGATCTCCTGTTTTATAGATTAAACTGTTCGTTGAACCCTGCTCACGTTTGAATTGCTTCATCCATCTTGGACTGCGAATGAAGGACTGGGCAGTCTTTTCTAGTTCCTTAAGGTAGCCACGGGCTAGGATAGGGCCTTCAACCAACAGCTCACCAACCGCACCAACCGGCACCAGCTCATCATGATCATATCGATCAACAATATAGGAACGACAGCCAACTGCTCGTCCGATATTTGCAGGGCTTGAAGTCGGGGAGACGTGGTTGTTTACAGTAGCTACTACCGCACACTCACTGGGACCATAGGCGTTAATGAGATGTGTCTTGTCTGCCCAGGTGGAAAGGTGGTTTTGAGACATAGCCTCACCACCCAGCACCAAGGTTTCCAGACTGGGGACTTGTGAGGGCGCAATCATTTGAGCGAATGAGGGGGTCAGAAGAGTCCAATTGACCTTCATGTCGTTTATGGCTTTTGTTGTGTCATTCAGTCGCGTCTGTTCGTCTGGCACGCATACACAGCCTCCAAAGATCAGGGTCGAGAAGATTTCCACAATAGAGGCATCGAAAGTATATGATGAGAATTGAAGCACTCGTGATGTTGTTTGCATACGCATTGCTGGACCATGCGCGGCTGCTCCAGTGACAAAGGCTGTATGGGGTACCAGAGTACCCTTGGGCTTTCCCGTTGACCCACTAGTGAAGACGATGTAGGCAATGTCAATGCTTGCACAGCTTGGAAGAGCACCTGCCGTTTTCAAGCCATCGGCGATCGATTTGAGATCAATGGCCAAAGTTCGAGTACCCAAAGATTTGCAGGCTTGTTCGTACTTTAGTGAGCTTAAGATGATAGTTGCGTCAACATCACGTATGATGCTTTGCAAGCGTGACGCTGGAGATTCGCCATCAATTGCAACAAAGCCAGCCCCAACTTTCAAGACTGCAAGCATCACCACGATTGTCAGCGCAGATTTCTCGAAGCAGATCGGTACGTAGGATCCATGACCTATGCCCATCTCGAGGAGCTGGTGGGAAAAAGAAGTGGCCAAAGTGTCAAGCTCCTGATAAGTTAATTGAACATCCCATGAACAGATGGCGGGCGTAGAGTAATGGAGAATATTAGCTTTGTCGTGTATGATTTCGTGGATACATCTGTCAACGGGCGTTAGTGGCGTGCCATTCCACCGTTCTATCAAGGCTTGATCTTCGGGGTGTATCGTTCGTATATCTACCAGTGTTGAAGATGCTCGGTCTGCCAAATTCAGTCGCGTCAGGACACACTCGAAGTAGCGAATCAGTCTTTGCAGATGCCATTCAGGGATGACTTCGGGGTCGTAGTGCGCATTCATTTGAACCTCGGAGGTCCCAACATCGAAAGAAATCGTGAGCGCGTAGGTGAAGAAGTCATCAGTTCCGAGCGTTCTACTTTCTTCAGATTTCCAAAAGTTGCTCTGAGAGTTCGCGTCTGCGCTATTGATAGCAATTAGGTTCTGGAAATTGCAAGCTTTTGCCATATCCAAATCGATTCGTTTGATGCGTTGAAGGCCCATGTGCTGATACGGCAAACAATCCGAAAACTCATCCTGCAGACCTTGCAAATAGTTTGCAACTGTAAGCTCTCGTTTTGTATGAACGCGCACTGGGATCGTTGCAAAAGCGGGCCCGATCATGTCAGTAATGCCCGAGATAGGAGCGTCGCGGCCAGTCACTGTTTCGGCAAATACGACATCATCTGAATTGGAGTATGCTGAGATTGTCAGAGCCCATGCCGCACGAATCAACGACGGCATGGTGATCTCTACCCTGGGTCTGCGAGAAAATGATGTTGTGTGTGAGATCATGTTTTTCACACTGGGCTCATAGTTCGGCTTTGGTAACATTGGAAACTGCGGTGATGTCGTGCCAGCCAATCGTGATTGCCAGAAGGCTTCTGATTCAGTAGCGTTCACCTTAGAAAGATATCGAATGAAACTTGAATACGGGGGCTTCTTGACCGCATCAGTTGATTCGGATGCCTCGTAGTAAGCTTTAACTCTGCTTAGAACTAGCTCTATCGACCATCCATCGTAAAGAGCATGATGGATGGTCCACAAGAAAAGGGGATCGTCTCGACTCCGCCGAAGGATTGAGTAGCTGGTCAGACGAGCCCCGTTGTAAGCTGGTTTGGTTCTCTCCGAAGCAGACGAGCCTTCCAGATCATCCTGTTCTAGCCATTCTATTTCCTCGTCTATGACAACCTGCAAAAACCCTAGAGAATCGCTGTAGACGATCCGAGTACGCAAGATGTCTTCTGATGCAACAACAGCCTTCCACGCTTCTTTGAATCTATCAAGGTCGATGGTAGACAGGCTGTACAAGTTCTGAGCAACATAGGCGCCGGGCTGTTTGGTGCTCAATGCGATTAAGCCTTCCTGAATAGAGGTGCAAGGGTAAATGTCTTGAATATCCTTCTCGTTAACCTTGCAAAGTTGCGAAACTTCACTGATGATTCGACTGGTAGGAATGGTGGTTGGGAGGAGCTCAAATGGTTGAGGGCCAGGCTGTGTGCTTCCCCCGTCTAGTGTATCCGAAAGAGTAGCATTCTTACACATCTCCGATAATGTCGCATTTCGGAAAATGTTTGCAACCGTAAGGTTGATTCCTTGAGATCTTGCAGCAGTGACGAGGCGAATCGCTGCGATCGAGTCGCCACCCATGCGGAAGAAATGCGCATCCATGCCTATGGATCCCTTTTGAAGGCTAAGTACAGACTCCCATGAAGTTGCCAACGCCTTTTCGAAATCTGTTGCGGGTTCCTTCCCGCTGCTACCAGCAAGCCTGAAAATTGCCATTTGACTATCCGTCAACGACGTGGCGATGGCGCGCAATTGCTTCCTATCGAGTTTTCCCGAGCTTGTGAGTGGCAATCTCGCCAAGGGAATATAGAGAGTGGGGACCATATGTTTTGGTAGAGCATTTGTCAAAGACATCTCTAAGTGCTTGAATGCTGTGAGAAGAATGGTTGATACTGGCAGGAGACCGCGTTCACGGACGGTCGCAGAGACGCTATCGTCTAATTGTGGGCAGACGAAGACCGCAAGAGCTTTCATGCTTTCGCTGCTCTTCCCGGGCGTGATCAATTCCACGGCGAAATGCCAATCGACTTCTAGGTGGCCTCGGACATGAAACTCAATCTCGCCCAGTTCGATCCTCTGGCCGTGTAGCTTGACCTGCTGATCCTTGCGGCCGAGATAGGAGATGGTGCCGTCAGAGTTATATCGCACAAGATCACCGGTTTTGTACATACGTCGTGGGCCACGACTCTGGTCTGTTTTGAACCTCGGGTCTAGTGCCCACTTGGGATCATTAATGAAGACTTCAGATGTCTTCTCTTTGTCGTTAAGATAACATCTAGCAAGTATTGGACCTTCTATCAGCAATTCCCCCTCGCAACCTATTGGCACAAGATGATCATGGTTCGATGGATTGACAATCCATGAGACGCTGCCCACTGACCGCCCGATGCTAGATGGGTCACTTGACTTGTGAATGTCTGTTCTGTGCGTCGAATTGATGGAACATTCAGAAGGCCCATATTGATTGTGAATTTTGACTGCATCTCCCCATACCTCTAATACAGTCTTAGTGAGAGCCTCACCTCCCAGACCCAGGCCCTTGATTGTCGGCATGTCAATGGGATCCAGATAGGTGGCAACAGTTGGCGTCAAATCCATGAAATTGGCGTCGAGCCTTGATATGGCACCCGCAAGATCGTTCAAACGATCGTGGTCGGAAGGTACGCAGACGGTACCCCCACGCATAAGCGTCGTGAATATTTCTTCCAGGCTGTTATCAAATGTGTAGCTCGAAAATTGTAGAAATTTCGTGTCCGAATCAATACCCAATGCTGATCCATGCGCATGAGCACTTGTAACAAGCGCTCTGTGCTCAAGTACTACTCCTTTGGGTTTCCCAGTGCTTCCACTTGTGTAGATGCTACAACACGGGTTATGCGGCTGTGCTGTTAGTGACAGATCGCCTTGCAGCGGTTGCAGTTTACTGAGGAAAGCTTGGTCAATGGACACAACTTCAAGGGCCAATCCACCAAACATAGCGTTGTAACATGGCGAAGTCAGGATCACTTGTGCCCCCGTATCCTTAATGCGCAGCTCGAGTGCCGGCATAGGATGCATAGGATCCAAGGACACGAAAGCACCACCAGCTCGCAGAATACCAAGCATGCTGATGATGGTAAAAGCGGACTTCTCGCAGCAGAGACATACAAATGATTCAGGACCAACGCCCAGAAGCTTCAGATACCCCGCAAGCCTTCCAGCAAAGGCATCCATTTCCGAATACGTAAAACTCGCATCCCAGGCCTGAATAGCCGCTGCTTCGGGGCGAACGTGGGTTTTCTCACTAATGACCTCGTGAACACACTTCTCTATTACCTCAGGCATACTGTTGTTCCAGCTCGATATACGTTGTTGGTCTGACACGCTCATGGTGTCTAGTTGCCCAACATTGAATTCTGAGTACTCGATGATGTTCTTCAAGGCATTGAGGAAGGTGTTGGCCACGTTGGTGGCGTGTCCGTCTGAGAGACAATCGGTCCAGTAGTCCAGGTCAATGGTCGTGCTCTCTTCAGAGACCTCGATGTTGATTGAGACACTGTATTCCGTAGGGTCGTAGTAAGGGAGGCATTCGTCGAATGAAATACTCTGCTCGCTGGTGGTTACGAGCGGAATTTTTCGATAAGACAGCGACGTATTGAATAGCGAAGTACCCGAGAGATTTTGCGTGTGTAGGACTTCTGAGAGCGCGGATTGACGGTGAGCCTGGGCGTCTGAGAGATCTGTCTGGATCTGCTGCATGATCGCAATAAGCGGTATTTTCGGAGAAAACACCACTCGGCAGACAACCATGTTGACAAGGTATCCCACAAGCTCTTCGACGTCCTCTATTGACGGATCCCTTGTAGACATCAAGTACCCATAGCAAACCTCTTGCGAGCCAGTGTAGCATTGAAGTGTCAATGCCCATGCAGTGTGGAAGACGTTGGCCATGGTCACTCCATGTAGGTTGCAGAAATTCTGAATCATCGCGAGCTCACTCAAATCAAGATGCTTCGAATGCAATTTCCGGTCAACACATGTCGCATCGTTGAGTACTGGAAAGGAACAAGGCTCAACGTCGGCGAGGTATGATTTCCAATACCCGATGCCTGTTTGAGGGGATTGAGTCTGCAAAAACGCAATATATTTGCTATAACGAGGTCGGGTCTTGGGCAAGTTTTGACCTTCGTAGAAAGACACAAGGTCTTGAAGGATGATTGACATTGAAGCACCATCCATGATGGTATGGTCAATCTCGAGCTTGCAGAACACTTGGCCCGTAGATGTCTCACAAATAGTGAGCCGATGAGGTGGAGTCTGGTTGTTGGGCTCCATGGATGATTGAGAGGCGAGTGCTTGAGCGGCGTCCTCTTCATTCGCACAGTCCAGGCGTACAGTTTTCGGAACCACACTTTTCAGTACGACCTGATCGTAGAGCGCATCGTCTTGACTCAGACTGTCAACAAAGATCGTCCGCAGTGAAGCGTGCCGATCGACTGTCTTTTGCCATGCATTTGCAATTCTCCCGCTATCGACCCGGGTTTTGTTCCTTGAATTGACTTTGTAGACACTCTCAACTGCATAAAATGCCCTGTCTTTCTGCTTGGATATGAGTAGACCCTGTTGTATCTGTGAGCACCTATAAATATCTTCAACATACCTGATATCTGTCACTCCTATCCGAGGAAGCCTGTCTTTGATCAATATCTCGAGAGTATCGTAAGTCATTGAGACAAGCGGATAATCGCTTAATGTAGGCTGATAAGCCATGTGAGCGAACTTCGGTGGCAATGAAAGCAAAGTCTCTCGACACGCGGATACCCATTTCAGGATCTTCCCCCGATGCCTCATATGCCGATTGAAGGTAAACGAGAAGCGTAATTTCCCTTGCGCAATAACGGCGGAGATCTCGAGCATGGCAAAGCGAGGAGTGTCGTGACCGACATCTGCTTTGCCACCTGCTCCTCGAGCTTCCCCTGCCATCTCCTCGACTGGTACAAGCAAGGCATCCTCGCGTTCTAGTTGCTGGTAAATTCCAAGGTAGTTGAAAGCAATCTCGAGAGGCCAATGACTGCCAAATTTCTTGAGGCCCTTTGACGTGAGCAGTCGACTGGCGAAATAATGCCTTCCGTTGGCAGGTACGGCACGTCGGTAATCCTTCACCCGGCGTAAAGTATCGACAAAATCTCCAGAAGCCGATGCGGGAACATGGATTGGATACATAGTGGTGAACCATCCAACAGTCCGGGAGAGGTCAATGGACCCATCCCAAACCTCGCGCCCGTGACCCTCGTTGAAGATCGTAGGCGGGGCTCGGTCAGTGAAGGTTTGCGAGAAGGAATGCGCCATTGCCGCGACAAGAATATCGACCGTGTCAGTTCTCAGGACCTCATGACACTTGGATGTTAGTAGAGCAGTAATGGGGGCCTCTAGCTCAAATCCTTCGCTATCGACATCTCCATACGTGTTCGTCTGATTCTCCAGACCCCAATACTCGTAACCATGTATGGGTATGTGACTGAGTGGTAGAACCGTGTTGATTGTAAGCTGATGAGAATGCTCCACTTGCATTTTGCACCAAGCTTGAAAGGAGAGAGACGAGTGGGAATCGGAGGTTTCCTCTGGGTTTGTAAGGAGTTCTTCCATATCTTGAAGAATCACACGCCAAGACACGAGGTCAACCACCAGATGATGACCAGTCATGAACAAGAGTTGCCTGCCCCCTTCAGCATTGAAGAGGTCAACTGCAAAGAGCGGCCCGTTCACTGGGTCAAGCGAAGCTTGACTCTTCGCCATGACAGGAATGGCTTGCTCCTTCGAAAGGCAATCATGCACACGAAAGGAGTATGAGCCTATTGTATCGGTGGTGATTCGTTGTTTCCATTCGTCGTCAAACGCAGATAGACGGAATCTTGCTCGTAGCATTGAATGACGGCCCACAATAGCTTTGGTGGACTGGCGTAAGACATCAGGGGAGATTATTTTCGTCAGACGCACAAACACACTTTGATTGAAGTGTCCTTTTCGCCGATTGGGCAGCTCGAAATACAAGCTTTGAATCGGAGATAGGTCAAAGTCCTCTTCGACCCTCTCAATCTCTGTGGCGCTGTGGCTCACTTTTTGGACAAAGCTTGCAAGATGGGTTATAGACTTTGAACGGAGGATATTCTGGACTGTCATGCCGATATTCTTCTTTTTACATTGACTTTGTACCATCATAGCAGATATTGAATCCCCTCCCAAATTCAAGAATGACCGCTCTAAATCAATCTGGGTGGGTTTCAGGTTGAGGACATGGCTCCATATTGATCTCAACTGACCTTCTAACTCAGTGGCTGGCTTTGTGCCGGGGTCTTCGCCTCGAACCAACTGAGAGTAGCATTCTTCACTTAAATCCTGAACACAATTCACGACGGCTTTCCGGTCAACTTTACCGGATCGGAGGAGGGGTATAGACTCCACTACAAGCCAAACGGACGGCATCATGAAAGCAGGCAAATGACGCGAAAGTCTCTCACAAGCAACAGCAATATTCGGCTGAGCTTTGTCTTGATCCGTTCTATCGACGAGACGGACATCTCCAGTACCCTTTGGGCGGTTTGCAACCGACTCGCTCTGCAAAGAGATCACTGCCGCAAGACGATGCTTTAAAAAGCCTTTCTTCGGCATTATGACCATAGACTGGTGGATAGCAGGTTCTGCTGAGAGGTGATGCTCTATTTCGCCGAGCTCGATCCTTTGTCCGTGGAGTTTCACTTGGGTATCCTTGCGTCCCAGAAAATAGAGCATGCCGTTTGAGGTATGATATCTGACAAGGTCGCCAGTCTTGTACATTCGCCTTTTGAAGTTGTCAGCGTCGCCAGTAATAGCCCACGTGGGATTCTCGATGAACGAGGCTTTTGTCCGCTCTGGGTCATTCAGATAACCTCGCGCTAAGCTGTGACCTTCTATTACGAGTTCTGCGGCGCAGCCTGGCGGAACAAGCCGATCAGGGTTCTCTGGATCTACGAGCCAGCAACGCCCATGGATTCCATAACCAATCAGTGTTGGTTCTTTGTTACGGTTGATGTCTGGATTTACTGTCGCAGCCACGCAGCACTCAGCAGGGCCGTAAGCATTTAGGAGCTTGATGGTAGACCATGTCGCTATGTTCTCTTGGCTCATGACTTCCCCAACCAGAGCTAGGGTTTTCAGTCCGGGGACAGCGGATGGAGAGATGAAGTTGACAACAGAAGGTGTGAGCTCAGCCCAATCGACACGCAGCTGATTGACAGCGGTAGGAAGGTCGTTGAGGCGCGAATATTCGCTGGGGACACACAGAGCTGCTCCAATCATGAGTGGGGTAAGAGTCTCAAGAATGGACGCGTCAAAGGCATAGGATGAGTACTGCAGGACGCGCGAATGCGAGTTCATGCAAAGAGCCGGTGCATGAGCCTTGGCAGCCGCGCAATAGGCGCGATGTTCGATCACGACGCCCTTAGGCTCACCCGTCGAGCCGGATGTCCATACGGCGTAGGCAACATTTGACGGACTAGCTCGGGAAACCCTTTCGTCCGATGAATCTTCCGATAGGCTGCTCAGGGCTAATGCTTCGGCATCAATTGGTAGAATGTGATTAGTAATCGATGATAATTTTTGAGTGAATTTTCGCGAACAGAGCATGATTTTAGCTGCAAGCCTTTGAGTGAACTTTTCCAGACGAGAATTCGGCTGTGTTGCGTCGAGGAGGCAGAAACCTGCTCCTGCCTCCATAACAGCCAACATTGCGACTGTCGTCCAGACCGATTTCTCAAAGCAAAGAGGCACGAGGTCCTCCGGACCTACCCCGGCCTTGACAAGAGTTTGCGCCAAGCACCGAACATGTTTCCACAATGTACGATAGGTCAGCTGCCCATCCCACGCGCATACTGCCTCATGTTCAGGACGCTTGAGGACTTGATCATGAATTACATCATGTACACATTTGGCCACCTGCTCATCCGTAACCTGACCATAGGCCCAAATATGTTTTTTCTGGCGTTCACTGAGGTAGTCCAGGTTTGCCAGTGGTGTCTGCGGTGAGACAAGAATTGTGGATAGAATACGGTCAAGGGTGTCTGCAAGACTCTCAAGATAGCCCGAAGATACATCGCAGCTTCGCGATTGTAAAGTGAGATTCAGATCACGATGCGTAAGGGTTACAAGGAGCCAGATCTCCCCCTACACCTCACGTCAGCTCATGCCCAATCAATGGTCAAATTGACAAGCGCCCACATACCTCGATATCCGCAGTATTGACAATTCGCGTGTCCGCAGACCTCGACTGTTGAACCCATATGACTGTGTTCGAATCACTTGTGCCAGAAGTATCATGTGCATTTGAGCCTGTTGCAGTAGAACGAAGTCGCCGTTCTTCGAAGGGTGCTATTCTACCTTCTCTTGCTCTCTCTGTATACTTTGAAAGCTTCTCGTGCTCATTAAACGCCATTTGAAAGCCCGAGAGACGTTCGCTTCTTGGCGTGGCCGGTCCTCCGCTCACGGTCTCGCTAAAGCGACTTGTTTGTCGAAATTGGAAAAAGACATCATCCTGGCCCGTGTAGCAACGCAAAAGAAGTCCCCAAGCCGTACATAGAATGTCATGGAAAGGTGTTGGGTCTTCATCCCGCGCAAGCTCTTGGAGCGCTACGGCATGTTGAAGTTCCACTTCGGCGTCGATCGTACGAGCTGTCGAATTTCGTCCTCCGTCTAAGAGAGGGAGCTTACAAGTCACGGCTCTGGTGTGAGGCATAGCAGCGCTATCTGTATTTTTGTAATCCTGGCTCACGGTCATATTGTCGGACGATGTGACTGCTCCTCGATTGTTGCAGATTAATTCGAATGAGAATGAAGGTAGTTCGATGGCGGCCTTCTGGAATCTCTCAAGAAATAAAGTGGAACACTATGAGCTCTGTGGCGGTTGCTGGTTCAACAAGCGTCAGTCACCCCTTGTCCCCTTGTTTTAGGGATCTTCACGCCTACTGGAGATGGTTCATTCGCTCGCCATCACGTCATGAAAATAACACCGTTGCAGCGCTACGCGATTTGGGCTCGAGAAAGACGTTGATGTGGGCGTCATTCCTGCAGAGATACCAAGGAAGCCTGATCCTCCCACCATGACGGTCAATTCGAGTCAGGATAGCGTACGGAGAGTTCTTCGAAAAGTCAGGCCAAGGAAGTCAATCACAGCCTTTACAGGACGATTCGACCAGCTGGTTTCCATTACACACCATACTCATGGTCACCAAGCTTGATGCGACATCCGACCGGCACATAGCGCCATGGAGTCACTACTCCCCAAACAGCCGAGTCTTGAGAGACACGAAGCTGAGGTGGACTGCCGGACTCGTAACAAACACGTCAGGTGGTATGAAGACCTTGCTAGCAACACTAGTGCCAAGCAAAGTTCGGCACGTTCTTTAGATGGACATACTTGTACCCTGAATTGCGTGACTGGCGTCTCGCTTGGTTATTCAGGGAACAATGGAGCTGTCAAAAGTTTCACCATCAAGATTGGTGCTTGGATCGGCTATCAGATCCCGAAGTGGCAAGCTAGGGAAGAATTCTTAGTAACGAATGACAGGCACCCGAAGCCGACGCCATAGGCTATTTTCGACATGGTCCTTTGAGTATAGGGAAGATGGCACAACTGTTTGGGGCAGGGAGAGGCGAGTTTCTGGATGGGCTGGGGTACATGACAAACGTGCATACTGCATGCGTGCTGCAGAGTGCACGTTGCAAGAGGGGAATGGTTACTCCACCTTTGGTTCCAAAGGTGACGCTTGAGAACCAAAGGTGACGCCTCAGCGAGTCGGGCTTTCCAAGTCTGCCACGCGGTCAGTATTGATTGGAGTAGCATTCGTGGCATTATTGATTTTCTTAGAGCGAGCAAATCGAGTATAGAGGGACCAAGACGTGCTTACGCTTAGTCTCAGGGACCAGATCGAGATGCGTTCAATTAAACTTAGCTTATTCTGGGGAAAGAAGCGATGGGAAGGGATGGGAAGGGATGGCGAGGGATGGGAAGGGAAGGGAGGGGAGGGAAGGAAGTGGGAAGGGGGGCGCCCAACGGTTTCCTGACGTCTGAGCGCTAGCCTTTCTGGGTCATAGTCCGCGGCCACTAGTCTCTAGTGTGCCTCCCTCTGCCAAGCAGAATATCTCTGTCCATCAATTTCCAAGATCTCATTGTCATTTTCAAGGATCTAACCACTTCCGTGTACCCACCAATACTCAGCATTGTTGATCCTCCCGTTTCTAAAGCTGCAGAAAACAGGATATTGCGGCGCGTAGATGCAGGTCAAATGGTAGTCCCACTGTAAAACGCGGGGTCCTTGCTAGAAGCGAAGCCATCTTCTTGCCGCACCTACGAAAACAAACATACACTTCTCGCTACAGCTGCATGCATATCCACATCGGGCAAGTGCAACGGCTGGACCTTGCGGAATCCCCGATCTTCTTAAGGCTGGTTGGTCGATGCAACGTCGAAAATCCTCGATCTCGCTGCTTGCAGCTCATGCATCAGCCCTCACCATGCAGGCCACCGGCAACACATCCCCCGTCTCGCTTCCATCTTCAGATTGTGGAATGGCTTCGCGTCAGCGGCTGCAGGGTTTGACCCAACTCATGCGGGCTTGCCATGCGGACCAATGTCATGCCATGCACACCTCACATTGGGGCCTCGACGTGGCATGACCGGAAGGACAATCACGAAAATGAATATCCTGACCATGATGAGGAATAATTGAACATGACACATCGTAACAATGCGATCCGTTTAGCCTGCCATGCGTGCTGCTTTAACGCTTGACGATGCTCTTGGAGGGAATTTTGATGGAATTTTTCGAGGAGCCTAGAAATCTGCCAGATATCTCCGGAATCTCCTGCATAGATCGCGTCTACACTTTGCATTCAGATGCACTTCCTCAAGAGGAGTTCCAGCTGAGCAATATAACATGGCATCAATACCTTGTAGACTCGTTGATAATTCGTTCGGCCCCTACGCAGAAAGCTGCCGCGGCGGTTTTGATTTCACATTACTGTTTGAGGAATCAATTCTATCAATACTACCGCTTGCTTTACTTATCACCGTCATACCTTTTCGCATCTCGTACCTTGCTCCAAGATCCATCAAAGTCGACAGCGATTTGTTGTTACCAACCAAGTTGGTATGTGAAGCTCTTGTTCCCCATGCTAACCTTTTTAAACATAAGCTGGAATTGACGTTTGGTTTGTACAGATAACGTACGCTATATACGGAGCAATACAAGTTGCACTCATCGCAGTATGGTCGGGGCCAAAGGCCGTCAAGACTAGGGCGTCCATCCCGAACGCTGTCATCAGCCTTGTGGGTGCACTTGCACTTGGACTTGAGTCCATTTTAGAGCACCAGCGGACCATTCGGCCCTCTTTAATCGTAAATTTCTTTCTCTCCATAACCCTCGTTTTTGATGCCGCTCGAGTGCGAACGCTTTGGTTGCAAGGGTACAATGATACCGTTGCGGCTGTCTCGACCACATCCCTTGCCATCAAACTCGTCCTACTCCTAGTGGAGGCCGTTGGGAAACGCCGTAGCTTGCACTCGGAGTGGAAAGCAACTTCGCCCGAGGCTACCAGCGGACTTTTCGGCAAAGCCTTCTTCGATTGGCTCAACCCTCTTTTCCGGACAGGCTTCTCTAGATCTCTATCTATAGATGACTTGTTACCACTCGACAAGCACCTGACAACCGACTACCTGTACCATAGGCTGCATGGCGCCTGGGAACGCGTTACTGACAAGGCGCCACGGTCGCTTCACAAAACGTATTTCAGCAAATTGAAATGGCACCTTCTGGCCGTGGTCCCTCCTCGGATGGCGCTTATCGGTTTTAATTTTTGCCAGCCATTCTTGATTCAACGGACCATAGAATTTTCGCAACAACCCGTTACCGGGGAGTCGACGAACGTAGGATATGGGTTGATTGGTGCATACTTTCTGGTATACTTTGGTATCGCAGTCACGAGCGGTCAATATCAGCATCTAACATATCGAGCAATAACAATGGCCAGAGGAGGACTCATCTCGATGATGTTCGCAAAGACGTCGAGTCTGAAAGCTGATCTTGCTGATCCAGCCACATCATTGACCCTCATGAGTGCCGATATCGAAAGAATCACGAATGGCTGGCAAACAATGCATGAAATCTGGGCAAATCTGATCGAGGTGACCCTTGCCATCTATCTGCTTGGGAGGCAGCTTGGAGCAGCCTGTGCAATTCCTCTTGGTGTCGCCATACGTAAGTCAACCTCTGTGCATCTGGGAGAGAGATACCGCGGCGACCACATCGTCAGAGATAGAAACATTATCGAAAGCCTGCTAATCGTGTTTGGTGATTCCCAGTTTCATTCTTGGCTTCGATCTTCGTCTTGAAGTTGGTGGTGCAAAGGCAAGCCCTTTGGCTTGAAGCCATTGAGAGACGTATCAGCGCTACGACGAAGATGTTAGGCTCGATGAAGCGCATCAAGATGTGTGGGTTGACGGAGACTCTTTTTGACAGCCTGCAGGACCTGAGACTTGAAGAGTTGCAGATTTCCAAAGGTTTCCGGAGGTTACTCATCGGCAGCATGTTTTTTGCTTACACCACTCCTGTCTTCGCCCCAGTGCTAACTTTCACTGTCTTTTCCGTTCTGGCTTTTAAAAGTGGTGGCAAGAGCACACTGGACACTAGCAAAGCCTTCACGTCCTTATCGCTCTTCGCGCTTCTCACTGATCCTTTAGGGTCGCTGATCATGTCCTTGACCGCTTTCGCCGGCTCTCTGGGCTGCTTTGACCGCATTCAAGCTTTCTTGGAAACAAGTGAACATGTAGACAAAAGGCTCAGGCCTTTTCAACCTGACTCGGACTCAGACATCACCGGAATCTCTAAAGGGGCCAAGGACAGTCCAAGTGGGAGTCTCACTTGGACCGAGAAATCCATCACCACTACAACATTGAAGCATTCGATCCCTTCGTTGTCCAGGTCAGATAGTGATGCCATATGCGTAGAAGATGGAAGCTTTGGCTGGGACGTGGACAAGAAATTACTCTCTTCAATCCAGCTTAAGATTCCTCGAGGAAAATTAACAGTCATCGTTGGCCCCGTTGGCTGTGGTAAATCAATCTTACTCAAATCGCTTCTTGGCGAGGTTCCGGTCTTGTCAGGAACGGTGAAACTCCTAGCCGGCGATGTTTCCTATTGCGACCAGTCGCCTTTCCACATGAACGGCACTCTCCATGATAGTATAACAGCTTTCTCGGAATTTGATGATCGCTGGTACCACACTATTCTCGAAGCTTGTGCTCTGGAAGAAGATCTCCGGCAGATGCCGCTCGGAGACCAGACACGAATTGGAAGCAAAGGAGTGGCTTTAAGTGGTGGCCAAAGCCAAAGGCTCGCGCTCGCTCGTGCTATATACGCTAGACATGACTTGTGCATCCTGGATGATGTGCTCAGCGGTCTAGACCTGGATACAGAAAACCGCGTGTTTCACAATCTTCTTGGTCTAGATGGCGTGTTACGCAGTCAAGATGCCACTGTGATCCTTGCATCCTCTTCCGGCAAACGGCTTCCTTTCGCCGATCATATCGTTGTCCTCGATGAAAATGGCGAGATTATGGAGCAGGGAAGCTTCAAACAGCTCACTAAGAGTGGTGGCTACGTCTCAAGCCTTGACTTGCCGCCTCCGGAGTGGAGATTCAAAACCAAGGAAACAAATCTAGATCAACTCTTAGCCATGTCCACTACTGTGAGCAAAGCCGCACCATTTCCAACCAAACAGCCCGTGGAAACGGTAGAGGAGGCAGAGTTGGAGGCCAACAAGCGGACTGGAGACCTGTCTCTCTATGCCTACTATGCAAAGTCTGTCGGATGGCTCTCCGTGGTCACATTCGTCGTAGCCATCAGTGGCTATGTGTTCTGCATATCCTTCCCGCAGATTTGGCTAGGCTGGTGGGCGACCGCAAACGCCCAGGCACCGAATCAAAGGTTGGGATACTGGCTCGGTATCTATGCTCTACTTGGGATGATGGGCTTGATGTCACTCATCATCAGTTGCTGGCAGATCATCATCACCATGGTTCCACGGTCCGGCGGGAACTTCCATTTCCGGCTTTTGAGAACTGTCCTTGCCGCCCCAGTCTCCTTCTTCTCCACAACAGACACTGGCGTCACACTAAATCGTTTCTCGCAAGATCTCCAGCTCGTCGATATGGACCTACCCATTTCAGCTCTCAACTTCTTTACCGCCTTTGTTCTCTGCATTGCTCAGATCATCCTCATCGGCATATCATCAGTCTATGCCGCGATATCGTTCCCAGTATGGTTTGTGGCGCTGTATCTTATCCAGAAATTTTACCTCCGTACCTCTCGGCAGTTACGTTTTCTCGATCTCGAAGCTAAGTCGCCTCTGTACTCGCAATTCTCCGAGATCATAGCCGGTCTGACGACAGTGCGCGCCTTTGGGTGGCAAAGAGACCTGGAGAAGAAGAACAGCTTCTTGCTCGATCAGTCGCAAAGGCCGTTCTATCTCCTCTTCGCAGTCCAGAGATGGCTCCAATTGGTGTTGGACTTGCTCGTAGCTGCGGTTGCAGTGATGTTGATGGTTCTGGTGGTCGAGCTAAGAGGCCTCTTGAGCGGCGCATACGTTGGCATCGCTTTGCTCAATGTCATCTTGTTCAGTCAAAACCTCAAGTTAGTGCTTCAATACTGGACAATGTTGGAGACTCACATCGGAGCGATCAGCCGAATCAAAAACTTCTCAGCTACCACTACTGGCGAAGACTTACCGAATGAAAACGCAGTACTTCCTCCAGATTGGCCAGCGAAAGGTGCCATAGAATTTCGCTCAGTTTCTGCAGGCTACGACTCTTCACGCATGGTCTTGAACGACTTGACCCTTTCAATCCAGGCAGGTGAGAAGATTGGCATCTGTGGGAGGACAGGGAGCGGCAAGAGCTCACTGATCATGGCCATCTTCCGCATGATAGAGCTTCAAAGCGGCTCAATCATAATCGACGGAGTCGACATCTCCACCATTCCGCGACGAGAGGTCCGCTCAAGAATCATCGGGCTTCCTCAAGATGTGTTTTTACTGAACGGCACAGTGCGGCTTAACGTCGATCCGTACAAGAGATCTACGGACAAGGCCATCATCACTGCTTTGCTAGATGTTAGGTTGTGGCAAGCAATCAAAGGGGCTAAAGGCGGACTAGACGCTAATATCGAAACTCTCAATCTGTCTCACGGGCAAAAGCAGCTCCTGTGTCTGGCCCAGGCACTCCTGAGGCCCAGTTCGATTCTCATACTTGATGAAGCAACGAGCAGGTAGATACAACCCGACAATCACATCTTGCACCTCGCCTCTCTCACTTTCTCTCTCTTTCTCTACTCCTAAGTCTTCCATACATATACAGAAACCAACACGCTGACCCTCTTCTAGCGTCGATGACGCAACAGACACCCTAATCCAACGCATCATCCGCCAGAAATTCTCCTCTCACACCATCATCGCAGTAGCACACAAACTCGACACGATCATCGACTTCGACAAGGTCGCCATGCTGGAGAATGGCGTGCTTAAAGAGTTTGGCAGCCCTCACGCCTTGTTGGCGCAGTCGTCATCTGCATTCCGGAAGTTGTATGACAGCTCGGTCATGTGAATGACATGGGCTGGAGCAGACGGGTGATAGAGATGAGGGATTTGGGGACGCGATGATGACTGATAAGGTACGGCTGTTGAGAAGGTTTCAATATTATGATACAATTCGAGTGTTTGCTCTCCGATAAGGCAAAAGTATATCGGATGTATACGCAGCGATAAAATTTCGTAAGTTCATAGCTGATTGTCAAGACATGTTCATGTCCGCTCAATGCTCTCAACTCGAGAAATTGCATACATGCTTGCGCTAAAATTACATCGCCGTGCCACTCCACTTCTCCAAGCACTTCGCGAGGCAGCTCCCCTTCGCCGTACTTGATGCCACATTTCTACGGCAAATTCTCGTGGCTTAAGTCCCGGCAAAATCTTCAATCCGTGTTCCCGTGGCATATCTTCATAGTACCGTAATCTGTGTAGGCCATAATAATATTTTAATCTAGCCCCCGTCGGTTGACATTCGTACCGATCATCCCTCCACTATACCATCGATTGGGAACGGGCATATTCTAGAAGAATGCTCGAGTTTTTAGATAGTCACGGCTGTGGCTGTGGCTGCCCTCAGAAGGAGTTACAGGGCAGATTTAACGAATCGAGGCTGTGTTCCTATGTCATTAGATCTTTCAATGGTCTTGTATACGACACTCGGTCCCAGATTAATCGAAAAATACAAGACCAGTAAGGGCTAGAGACGCTTAACGTACCCTAGAAAACTTACCTTTCTCACAAAGTCGCAGGTCAAGCGGTGTCAATTACAGGATTTGATACGATTGAGAGTTTTGATTTACCGCTCATCCTGCTATTGAATTGCCATATCGCTATAGTGATGAGTCTAGCTGTTGGCGGTTCGCTAGAATCATAAGCATGGAGGTCGCCAGTCGATGGGATGTATGGTAGTACAGACCATGAACATGTGTGGTGTTCGAAGGCAACCTCTGTCATTTTCTTCTCGGTAAGAACCTCCTCTTCCATTTAGTCCGATATAGGGCGGATATAGTAGGTATTCGAAACGTGGAGACTTTGAGAATTTAAGAATAATACTTTGGAAATAGGAATATATTAGCAATTGGTGATACTTGAGGGCTTCTAATCGTCTGTAATTCCGAAGTTGATAACAGTTCATGCGCGCTTCGGGCGACTGGGAAATTCGCCGGTTACCTGCCACTAATATACAACCATGTACTCATACAGATATAAAGAGAAATTTGAGCATTGCTATGCACATAATACAAATCGGACAAGTGGCAATGGAGTCGGGCGTGAATTTTTGCTCAAGAGGTGAAGTATCTAGAAGCCGACGCGGCGCCTGATGAGGGGCCAGCGTTGCCCTTGCCAGTTGCAATTAACGCACCAGATGTTCTCGAGTACGGGTAAGGCGTGTTGTTCGACTGTCGAGGGAGTCCACCAGTGCCAGAAGCCGAGGTACCAGTTGGCCCGATAACATAGCCCGTGCCAGTCAGACTAGGCATGCCGGACCCTCCAGTGGCAGATAGTGGAATCGTTACCCCAGAGGGTGCGAGCAAGTAGCTCGTGCCATTCATGATCGGTTGCAGTCCCACACTAGATGCTGAGTATATGTGTGTTGGGGCGATAGGCACGGACAAGATTGGTATTGTCGTAGCTATCGTTGGTATAGCTGTCTTGGTAGGTGAAAGCCCGGAAATGTTGATTGGGAAACATTGCGAGGGAAGAGGCACCGTGGTGCCGAACAGCTTATCCGACCAAGACGGGGTGGTAGAGTCGCCTAGCTCAGCCTCAATGTCGAGATCTACTTCAATGTCGAGGCTGCTGCTGAGTTTGATGCCTGTTGTTGAGGAGCTCCCGGTACAAACACCACTTTGGTCTGTAATAGATTGTCAGCTTATTGAACGTCTGGAAACCGACGGAGATGTGTTCTTACTATACTCAGCGGACAGGGTGACATCGACCTCAGGCAACTTGATAGTAATATCAATATCTGCAGTACCAATCTTAAGCAACGATACTCCAAAAGCCAGCTTTGGCTGCGAATATGCACCCAAAGTAATCGATGCAGACATCTCTTTAACATCAAAGAGCGGAACAATCGAGCCACCACCGAAGCCTGTTGCGGAGCTGGAGCCTGGGTTTTTGATATCCGCGACAAGTTGTGCGCTGTTGGGGATTCCAGCAGAAAGTCCAAAATCTACGGTGGCGGTGCCTTGAATGGTCGCCGTGAAACCGACATCGTAGGACAAGGTGGCGCCCAAGTGAAAATGCCGGCGACAGAGATGCCGGCACCAGGGATAGCGGTGGAGAAAAGCGGCTTTACGTATTGTAACGCTGCGGGACTGTGGGAAGCTGTCACTACTGCTTCGAGCTCGAGCTCGGCCTGAAAGTTTTGGGTAGTTGCAGTTGGGGTGAGCGCCGAGAGTTTAAAGTCGCTGGTCTGGCATAGAGATTAGTTCTGTCTCCATAGGAAGGTGAGCAAAACACTCACTGAGATGTGTCCAGCGACTTGAAAACTGCCGGTGGTAAAGCAATTGAGGCAATTGAGATTGAATCTATGTTGATCGTCAGTACAATGATCACCGTCGTGGTTCTGGACCGCTGAAGAGAAGGATTCTTTGTCATCAAGACACTCTTGCTGCCGGCTGACAAAGACTTGTTTGGGTTTGGGATGGCAGCAGCAGCCTCGAAGGTTAATCACTTGCTGTCGCTATAGATGTTAGACACTTGGCCTTTAGTACCAGCGCTCACGGGGAACGTAACACTCGGACTGTAGTCGCAGTCGCCAGTTAAAACGCAACCCAAACCACGCTCCTTGAGTTGAGGAGTCTGTTGGTATGGAGTGACCTGGCCAAAGTCGAGGTCATAAGTTCCGGCGATGTCAGACCACGGAGCTACTTGCGCAGTCAAATGGATGGTAAAGGTCGTGATGTCTTCTGTTACAGACGAAAATTTACAGGTATGGCTGTCTCTCGTCATCAGGTCCAACAAAAATGATTTGCAATAAGCAAGAATGTTCCGTTGTCAGAGTCATTGATGTGCGCCCATTCCTGTAAGGCATAGTTGAAAGCGTTGGCAGAGGAGAAGGCTAGGGACATGCTCCCGTCGTCGCCGTGGCAGTCTACTGCTGAAGTGAGGCCCTCGAAACGTTCCATCATGACCATCTCAAGGCCGTCGGGGGCGTAAAGAGTCATGTTCGCAAGAAGGAGTTGGCCATTGTCTGGGAAAGTTAGTTAGCTTTACACTATCGTACTGGTAAGGGTAGCGATGCAGACCTCCTGGGCTCCCATAGATTAGCTGGGATTAAGTTTGCAAATTGAGATTGGGGAAGTCCTCGGAGGCCCGCCGGCGTTCGATGCCTGAGACTCTTTCGAAGTCTCGAACGGCGATTGGCTTTAGCGCCGTACCTTGGATTGCAAAAAGGCGCGAGGACGCCGAACAGAGGGAAGGAAAGGCTGGCAGAATGATGGTTAGAGAACCGAAAATGGCTCGCAGGGATTGACGCATGACTGGCTTGATGGGAGCGTAGAGCAAAGATATACAAGTAGTGAGAGTATTACTTCTGGCAGATGGTAGCTAAAGAACGTGGTAGAGTGGTCAAAGAAAGATGGTTTTGCTTTGAAATGACTACGACTAATGAGTGTGATCGATGTAGATTAGCCTAGAGGTGGTTGCTTGTAGGGCATTCAACTTCTGGGCTGCGTTGCAATCGCTTTATACCATTGTTGCCAAGAGAGGGATTCAACGCGTCGGAGATGAGGTTGCTTAGCTCACGATCCTCAAGGCCTTGACGGTATGCTCACTTTAAACGGCTTTCCAATGACAAAGTGATGATCAGCACAAGAGATAGGGATGTTCATATCTATACGCCATTTTTGGAAGGGGCAGTGGGAAGGCTCTTGACTTTCGCCATCGCCCCCATGATGACTGCAGTGTATGATTGAAGAGTGATGAGGCGGATGATGTGGTTTAGCTGACGGTCCATCTCAAAGATAGGGAGGACCAATATGATTTCTGGTTGGGTCGGACGGGGACAAACAAGGTGGAGGCGAAGCATGTCATCCGCACAATTCTCAGGTACCATGCCCTGGGTGTAATAAGCCGAACGCCGGGCACGTCCCGTTGCGAGGCTACGCTCACTAAAATGCGGCTGACGAAATGTTTCGCTATCTTTAGCCGAACTCGTATCATTCAAAGAAGGAATCTTCCTGTGCCGTTTGGGTTGTGCCGTTGGAAAGTGGAACATCAACGCTGCAGCATCTGCAAAACGGGTTCGATTCAGCTTTCAGCTCTCAACACTTTGTTGCATTTACCGAGATTACTTGCGATTCCTTCCCCCTTTCAGCCTTTTTCAGCAGGCAGGGCAGGTTGCTTGCGATGTAGCCTCATGATGAATCAGTTGCCAAGGTTCGGGCGGCACACGTCCACCCATCTTCGCGAACGTAGACGAGGCCGTCTTGGAATGCCTGATAAGAACCCGCAATCTTCGGTATAACACTTGACGCCTAGTTCCTTACTTTGTCTCTTCTCGCTGATACCGGCATTTTCCCCTTCCTCGTTGCCAAGCAACACTGCACCGTCACATAGCAAACAGCCCCAATCTAAAGATAGAACCGCCAGCAAGAAAGGTTCCACTCATTACCAGAACAATTGCGCTGGGACACTGACTCACGACTCCACTATTCAGTTGCAAATAAAACGCAACGGCAGGGGGACTGGAGGTATTAGAGATTCGCTGAATGATTCCATGTGTTGAACTCCTCTACTTCCTCTTCCTTTGTGCAAGCCCGGCGGTTCTTGAGACTGTTCTACATGCCAGAGCCAAATTACATTATCCATATACTATCAAGAACGCATGCAAGATTGGTCAACCTTCTCCAGAGCATAATTCTTGTGTATTCTTCAAGGCTTAAGAAGCAAGAGACCATTGATGCTGTAAGCAACAACACAGATTAATCTGAAATGGAGCTCCAGCATGCAAGGCGCAGCAACGAACCTTCCAGGGTAGTGAACAAGCCTTAAACAAGGCTTTTGAAGATACCTACACTTTAAGTCATATTTGCTGTTGGGTGCTGGGTGGTGCTACTTGAGTGTATATTTTTTCGTAGCCTGACGGAATCAGCGAAGCTATTGGTCCCGTACGAATCCTCGTCAAGTCTGCCGGGTCGTGAAGTTTGTTTTTTGGGTCAGAGTTTATGACATTCGTTTCAGACCCTATGCTCCTTGAGAGGGTTTCCAATTGTAGGTAGATCCCTGCATCTTGTTGGCTGGTCTTGACATGCAGGGCCAAGCAATGAGTGTAATTCCTCGGCCTTCGTGTTGGGTCTACTCGTATTCTGGTCTAATGTCGAGGGTCACATCCACATCATACCACTCACAGCCTTCTTCCTTCTTCTTCTTGAGAGGCAGGGTTGGAGTATCCCCTGACAGAAGCAACCATGCATGGTTTCAATAGGCTAGTTCTAGATGTAGATGCTACAGTAGGTGTCTTCAAATCTGGCGCTTCGAAAAGCTGAGAACATGCGTAACCGCTTCTGGCTAGCTCGAAAAACTACATTCGTGGGACCTGTCCTTCCTCCTTCCATCGTCGACCAAGATAGAACCAGTACCTCAACATGATCCAGCAATCCACCTATCCAAAACCTCCGATTGCTCCGAGGACCTCGGACGGCGGTGTGCACGTCGTATGGAGGCCATTTCGGTCCATTGCCTGCGCTTCTCGGTGACCGACCAGATTGGACAAGTAATCTGTTCACAATGGAATGGCCGTTGAGTTGGGAGATGAGCTTCATCTTCCCAAAGCCACCAGCCTTGCCTTAATATCTAGTTGCGCAATTCATTAAGAATCGCTTCTATCTCACGCAGCTAAACCGGAACTCAGCACACAGATCCAGCAACCATGCGCTTCGTTCCAGAAGAGATTTCATTTTCAGGCAAGCATACTGTCTTTAAACCTCCTCTATCATCTCTAAGCTGACTTGGCGGACCAGACTATCTAGGTCTCAATGCTGCGCTCTATGAATGGGCTGAAAGCTATGACTCCAAAGTCCGACCCCCCTCCTCTTCCTTCCTACATGCCTCTGACCCTACACACTCCAGGATTGGGATCGCCTCCGAAAATGCGTCGCTCCGACAATGCGCGTCGACTACCGCTCCTTCCTCGACAAGATTTGGGAGGCCTTGCCCGCAGACGAATACGTAGCCATGGCCTCTGACCCACACGTCCTCGGTGACCCTCTCCTCAAGACGCAACACTTCATCGGATCTTCCAAATGGGAAAAAGTCTCAGATACCGAGGCAGTTGGATGGCATCAGCTACGAGTACCACATCAGCGATATACTGACGGGTCAAGGACTGAAATAGCCGTCAAGGGTCATGCGCACGGTTCGAATCAGCATTGGTATCGCAAAATAGATGGAGTCTGGAAGTTTGCTGGTCTCGCACCAATAATCAGGTGGGGCGAATTTGACTTTGACAAGGTCTTTGCCAGTGGACGGGAGACTTTCGGGGATCAGGAGAAGGCTTTGGACGAGATCGCCGTGGTGGCGGGAGTGAAGGGAGAGATCCCTGATGCTCCTGCTGCAATACCGCCTACGATTGAGGAGGCGGCACATACGGCAAGTGGAGTGGGAAGCACGCTAGAAAACATGCCAGTAGAGGTGAAAGCTCACTTGATGGACACGGTTCCAGACAAGCACGACAGTTCTTCTATGCAGGGGCTGGTGGCAGCTTGAACTAGATCGTTTTACTACATATCTGTTTCAGGACTCAATAGAACTCGAACTATCTCAATGTTGTGAATCTTCTCCTGAAAGCTTCTCTTTATCACGTCCAAGGTCCATGTTGTGTTCACCCGTGACGAATCACTGATCAATTTAGAGAGTCGTACCATGATGTATCAGATGCTGAGAATACTCTCTTCGCACGCAATACGCGTTTCAAGTCTCAAATTGCTTTTATTGTGTCAATTCCAACAAATCTTTGCTGATGATTATCATAAGGCTCTCATTACCTCCCCTATCCTACAACTCCGCTAGTAATGCGCAGCAAACCTCCCACTCGGCCCCTTCGCCGTGTGATACCCCGTAGGTCCATAACTTGCAACAGTAGCCGAAGGATATCCTCCACTCTTCGTCGCAGATCCCCCACTCGTGCAATTACTCCCCAACACGAAATAATTGGCCTCCAAAAACGGAGTGTGGAAGTCAGCTTCGACTCTAGTAACATTGAAACCCCTGCGGAAGGTATTGCTGTACGGGAAATTCGATGGAATAATGAAACCCGCGGGCTGAGTGTACAGCAGCGCTACATACGCATGTCCCACGTTGGAGGGAGCGAGATGAGGTACCTGGGCCGCCGTGGCGTTGAAGGAGGCGATGCCGGCGCTGGTGAAGGTGACGTCTTGCTGGAACCAGAGGAGGTTTGCTGGGATGGGGGAGCTTAGGTTGGCGGTTGTGTCGACCAGGATGGCTATGTATGAGCCGTTGAGAGGGAATGGGGAGCTGAGGCTTGGTACGGAGGATGGGACTGAATCGTGAGGTCAGTCGAAGCTACTGATTCTCTGCATCGTTTGAACTCACCTTTGTAGCCCAGAGTCTCGCCAGGGATTACATTGACTTTGCCATATTTTACTCCCAGTGTTGTGTTTGTGGTAGCAAGTGAATAGCTAGGATACCCTGGTATTTGGGCGAAGACGCTCCCTACAAGGCAGGCTGCGGCAACAACGATTGAGAGCATTGCGATTGTGAGAAAGGTCTTGTGCGGTGACCTTGGGTATAGTTTTGGTGGATCGCTCTCGGATGTTTTCAAAGGACGGGCGCAGCAATAACGAATGTATATATACGCTGACCGTGTGCTAACCTTTCACATTAAGTAGGTACGTAGTGTGCGAATGGTGACTTCACAACAACCCATCATAGTGAGTGTTCTTATAGATTCATCAAGTCATTTTGACCGAGCGAACTTTTCAGCGGTGACCTACAGTGATGCAGGAACGCTGGACTAAGCCACATCTCTCTTCATCTCTCCAAACGGGTGTTGAAGATGGACCCTGAGCGTCTGCGTTACTGTCTGTCATATTTCAACAGGATTCTGAATTCGGCCACGCAGGCTTCGGCGAACGGTCGAGTACGCCAGCATACAATTAGAACGACCATTTCGAGACCCACCTGAATTGCTTTGGGTTCACGAATTTAAAATGCTTGAACTCTAGGTCTAGGCTGGGTTTGATTGTAACGTTTGTAATCACCAGTAGCAACGTATATTGAGGTGTCCACAACATACACTTCTCTACCAAAAGCGTCATCCCACAAAACCTCCCACTCCCTTCAACAGATATATTCTCAATTCTTGTAACATTCAGTTGATATCAGCTATATCTGCACGTTTTCCTTAAGGATTCTATCCTTCGTCATTTGAAGATCCGAACTCGTCCAGACTTGAGTGATTTATTCGAGCGTGGCATTGTAGAAAAACAAGAGCGAATGGTTTACAGCCTTTCAAGCTGAAAAGAAAGGACGAACCACCGATTTAGTGGACGTGCTGAGTTAATTTGTGTCAATTCTATGTCGGCAAGAAAACAGATCGCCCGACGAGACCGAAGCTTGCATAACCGCATCTTGCATGAGATAAGCGAGAAAGTCTAAATCTCCCTCAACCCACTCAGGGCACACTTCATTTCGTAATACAGCAAGTATCTGCCTGCCAATAGGGCACCTAGATCCAGTGCGTGTGGCGGGCGCCCAAGCAAAATCCTAGTCTTTACCGGGAACCATGCGAGTAGCCCCGTATTTCCCCTGATCTACATCATCGAACCCCAGACAGTTGTCACGGTTAGCGATGATTGCATGCCGGGTTCGTTTGTACTGCTTACGCTTTCTCCAAGTCTTGACAATTGGTATATATCAAGCGGGTCAGCAAATGTAGCATCTTCCAGCAGACATCGTACTTCCATCGCGATTTACACCACGCGAAAGTCCAAAGACCAATTTTCACAATGCAGCTCTCAGTGCTCTTCGCCGCCTTTGCTGCCCTCCCGGCCATCCTTGCATCGCCCTACTCCCTCAAATCATTCTCGCACAATTCTGTGGACGAGCGCCATTACTCCCACCCAGAGACCCGGTCCAACTCTACAGCATCCTACTGCCCAGGCCATCCAGCGTCCGAGGCATACCAGCGCAAGATCTTTTTCGACTTCATCAACGACCTCTACATCACCAAGGATGTCATCGGATCCTTCGACAAGTACATCGCCGTGAACCTCACCGAGCACGACCCCTTTGACGCTCAAGGGCGCGCTGCCAATGCCGCCAAGCTCGCGAACATCATCCCATTCGTGCCATCCACCGTACTTCGCATGAGCTTTGATAACAACATTGGACTCGCACACGTGAGAGTTGATCAGGCAAATGAGGCGCCCATTGCGTTGGCGGATATCTACCGCATGGATGGGACGTGTATTGTGGAGCACTGGGATGTGACTCAGGCACTGCCAGCGAACGCAACGAATCCAATTGCGATGTTCTAGAGGTTGCATAGACAGGTCCGGATAATATGGGATGGCATGATCGTACCTCTCTGGATTTGGTGGTCGTGTGTCCTTCTTGAACTAGTTTCCAAGTGGTCGAGAGGTACCTTGAGCCTCGATGGCATGAAGACAGGTGTACAACTATCCACACATATATTGCTCGATATCGACTAATTAATAACTTTTGAGCCAATGAGGGTCTTCCCCAAGCATAAACTCCTGCATTGAGGCGCTTTCATTCGATCAACAGGTGCCTCTGCCTAGACTCAGCAAGCTATCAGATCAAGTATTCGACCCCAGACCTGTATCCACATCCTTCCATATGCACTTTTAACCCTCCACCAATCTTTTTTGTAAGCTCTTCGATTGCCAGCTTCGATTCCCCATGTAACATGCGCCAGAACCCTCGGCCAGTATCAATGACCACACTTTGCAGGTGAGGACATGCTAAGAGTTGACGTAGCCCAGCGCCAAGGTCCCTAGAGTCGATGAACATGCTCTGCTCTTGGAAGATTTCGATCTTGGTAATCCAGGCCCGGACGTCAAATTCGGGCATCTCCTCATTTGCCAAGCGATCCACAGAATCTTGACCCGCATGTATAGTCCATAAATGAATGCTGGACCCTAGAAATGAAGGGAGGTCCCCATCAAAGACCACGAAGGTGTTCTGCTGATAGAACGTTTCACAGGCCTCTTCAGCGATTTGAGGCAAGGTACTCCACAGAGTGAGCAGATTGTCTTCAACATCGTATACGATAGGACCAGAGATCCGGTTGAAGTGCATCGGCTGGGGGCTGATGAGTAATTTTGCATATATCTGATCTCGCAGCTCGCGAGAGAGTGACATAAAACTAGTTCTATTGGTCATCTGAGCTAATAGAGACTATATAAATTCTCCATTTCAGTTTTGCAGAGCTACACGATATATAGTGTGATGTCGTTGGGGACACTGGGATGGAAAGAGGGTGCACGGAAATGGCGGAAATATGAGGACTCTGTCAAGGAATTTAACCTCGAATAAGCCTCAACCTAATATATCCGGCGCCGCGGTACAAATGTCTTTTAGATTATTCCTACCTTTCCTGGCGACTACGGTACGATTTCCGGCCACTAAAATCTACGGAACTAATGCCGCCCTAAGTTCGAGACCCCTAACGTACGAAAAAAAAATATATACTTTCGGGAATAACCCCGTCGATTATTACTATATTTTCGCAGCTAGTGCCAGCTGCCGAATAAATAAGATTACCTACTCTACCTAGGTTTTCTAACGGTTCGGGTTTACCGGGAGGGTTAGGAGATCTTCTAACTCGTTACCGAACTATCGCGGTGAATTTATACTAGCCGGAGTTACGACGATCAGAAGCAATTAGTATATATATGGCTACGGGGGCCCGCCACTCGATAAAGGGGTACTATCAAGGAATATAACCTCGAATGTCTTTTGGATTATTCCCACCTTTTCTGACTCACTAATTCGACGCATCTGCTAGCTCTTTGTGGCGTAGCTTAGTTCTAAAGTAAATTTTCCAAGTTCCGGTCAAGAAGCCCCTTGAAGAGGACCAAGCATCCCAACAACCTTCCAGCTGTGGATGCACGACATTCAGCTGAATGTTCGTTGGCCTCAACTCTTCTTGAACCCATCCAGCTTAGCAACTTCTGTATCTGATCTCAATACCCAGAATCTAACACATAGTAGATTGAAGACCATCACTGACATGTCAGAGCGTGATACGTCTATATCTTGAGAGCCGAGGAAAACCTGTCCCAAGATAAATAGCTATGCTAACGATATCTGCGACTCTTATCATGCTATGCGATTTTGCGACCTATCCGCATCAGCGGCTACGGCTACTGGCTGTTCCAGAACAACCGATCGTCTTCTGCGAACAAAGGTTAGACTATTTTCCATGCGAGACCAGAATTGGCAACGTGCACAACTCTATGAGAAAGTTTGCTAGTCCAAGAGCCATACAGACCATTGCCCACTGCTATCCTCAACGACATCGTACCTCACAAGACAGCTCAAAAGGACATCACAAGCGACAACGCCTTGAACGATGAACATTGGAAGGCTGATTTACAGTTCTATGGCCATGCAATCCTCACCAATGATATGTGTCCCAGCAACATGAGTTCGAGAGTTCCATGAGTCAATTAGCCGCTCTTCCGAAATGGCAACTAGCGACAGATAGTAGACACATAACGCTAAGCTTGCATACATGTCAGCAATGGAGACCGTCCTTCCTGATTAATATATATATATTCATAGCATTAGCGTACCTTCCTCGCAAGTTGGTACGGTTGCGTATTTTCTCTGAAATGCAAATCTAGTTCTACTGCGGCGATTACTGAATCGGCAATGTGGCCTTAAAATGACTAGACTTGTCTCAGTTGCCGGCAAAAACACCGGCTATTTGAAAAGCTGTGTTGTTCTTTTGTTCTATTTTCCGGGCCTACTTCTGCATGAGTCTGGAACGGTATTTTCACGCATTTCACAAGTGCATGACCAGAACTTATTGCCCCCTACGAAAGGAAGCCGCCATTAAATCCATTTCCTCGACACAACACGGCCACCTCAAATCAAGACTCGCTGCCCAACAAATCTGGACTCGAAGTAAAAGTCCGCAACACGACGGTCATGGAGTTCCATGAGAGTTCTCAAACCTGGACTTAATCTCGGCTAGCACTTGCGTGTTATTTAGCTTCCCCTCGCCCACGCCACTGTCCTCTTCTTCTTTGTATCTTCCAATTCGGTTTCCTCCCGGCCCTCCTTACACATTCTCTCCACCCACTTCTGCCTATCCAGATGCTTAGTCTCCACCTTTACACCGTTCCGGCGTCGCAGCTCAAACGCCAGTCGTTCTGCCATAGCAACGCTCCGGTGGACACCCATCACGCATGACACCATAATTGCCACACAGCCCTCACGCATTGGATTCGCAGCCAGGAACGCCTCGATTTCGCGCAATTTCTGCTCGAATACCGCCTGATTTCCCTTGTGTCGAAAGAAGTCGTCAGCTACCGCAGCATCCAGACCTGTGTACTTTCTGCAAACGCTGGCGGGTGGAGGTATAAGGCAAGCACAGTTAACCGTGTTAATTGTTTCAGCTCCTTTGACGCGAGGTATCCGGTTGTAAGACTGGCCATAAGTGACAATATGCATACAAAGCTTGGGCTCAGACGACGGAGAAGCTGTCTTTAGGATTGTTGCAGGGCGAGGAGGGGCTGCGATGGTTGGCTTGCTATCTGGCATTTTTGGGGGATATTTTTGTAATATAGTCTCTGTGCGTGGGCTTGAGGTTCCTCCAAGCTCGATATGTGTCCTGTGATGATGTTGTCCGGAACTGGAGTGGGATCTATGATGACCTTCTTCTTGACGATCCACTGGAGTTACACGGGTACGAATGGTTAGGCGCCATGTTTCGAAAGACATTGCTGATCTGAGATCGTGCGGCGACTTATTAGACAATGCTGTGATGAGGCCCTGGGATAGATACAAAAAACAAGGTGGTTTGTCTATAATAGAGGCTTTCTGTGGCATCTATGATATGTCAGGCAGCTCTGATTCAGAAGTGTGGAATCGTGTGTCACTTTCAGGACTGGACATCTGCCTGGTCAAGGTACCAACCCTTGTCCGACTTCAATCTAATGCCTCAATCCCATTGATGTCGTCCAAAGCCCAACGCAACTCCAGAAAGCCAGCCAATAAACCAACATCACGCGGCACTTCGCAGGAAAGTTGGTACTGCTTGATAATTGATCATCGAGGCATATCGCAAGCTATGAGCCCGAAATGTTGTAAGCAGGATTAAGGAACACTAGTCCCCATGACCTTGCCACGCTATTGCTAGTTCCTAGTGTCCTACTTGGTCTGGGTGCTATGGAAGGCGAAGTATCAAGGTTTAACCTGGTGTGTCGTACATGGGTACATATTACACAAGTCTTCTTGCGAGACCTTCTTTCGATCGCGTTGAGGTATCGCCGAAGCACCTCTCAGTTGGATCATAGCCATTAATGGGATAACGGCTTCTGCCTTGAGAACAAAAGTGCGAAGTCTTCTCTCAAAGCGGCTCAACTGCACACTTTTGTGTACCCATTAGTGGAACTACTATGCTGGGCGTCATCTATGTCCATACACCAGGACTTTCTCGTGTAGATTAAAACAATCTATGTAGCGAAGGGGAAAAAGGACTTCTGTATCAAGACTGCTCGCCATGGGCAGGTTTACCCTAGTGGACGCCAAAAGCATCCTCACGACATTTTTCCAGGCGCAGCTTATCATCAGTCAGTTGTCATCGAAAACGACGACGACTACACATAGTGACATCTACCTTGCTTTCAGTAGCACGAGATAAACCGCCTCGAATTTGGTGGGCCCAGAATGACCGATGTGTAAACCGTTGGGCAGAGATTCCCTCGGCAGATAAAGCCTCGGAAAACCAATGTAACATGCGTTATACGGAATCACAGCCCGAAGAATCCTAGAATCACTCCTCACACTCTAATGCGACACTTTTATGTCCTCTTCATCATGGTCATACGCTCCATATGTGTGAACTGATAAAATCTCAATCAAATTGACAATTCTTAAAATATCGCCTATTGCATCCAAAGCATCCGCTACAGATACCAACGATCTATCTTCCTATTCCCAATCTTTACTATGGACTGGCATCTCATTGCCCTCTTTGTCCTATAGGTCGTGTTGGAACTCAGGCATTCGTGGGCATGGAGGCAGAGCAGCGACCCTCTTCCTTTTCTTCTGATTGGAAAAGAGAAAACTCTCAGTCAGACGATGATTAAGTTCGCGCTTCGGGGATGGACGGAATTCATGAGTATTTTCTCGCAAGAACAAAGCTCTAAGATTCAACATGATCAGCAAAATTGCAATGGTACCACGGAGGCATAGAACAAGGAAGCGACGCCTAATCCTCAGGTCTTTCCCATCTGGACGCAGAAATATTGCGCCTCTGAACATTTGCGCCAAGAGATTGCATTCACTTGGTGTTTCATCGTCATGCAGTGGGTCACTATCGGCCTCGATGTGCATGATGAAATCATGTTGGATACAAGAAATTATTGGTAGAAGTGGATCAAGACAGTACTAATATTTCGAGTGCAGTGTAGATCGTTGAGGGGAAAAAATAGCCTCCAAACCTACATACATACTTGCGGGACCCGCCTGCCACTCGTCTAACGGGTCCTCATCATTACAGGCAAGTTCTTCGCTGGCACAACATCTCTAGAGCAAGCAATCATCACCCTGTTCGTTGGTGAGGATGAGACCATTAAATCAGGTGCATTGGAGTCGTCAAACAGAGATATATCGAGTCAGATAGACCGTACTATTTAGGGAGACTGTAAACTTGAATTGCCATGCTATTTACAAAGTAGGCTAACGGAGTAGAGTCTAAGCGCACCACACGTTCAGTCACTCCCGCCGAGAAGTCTCCAGAGAACTGTGGAGTCTTAGATGAGCTGTTCTTTCGCCCCTTCCAGATAAGATTCCA
>JAABUK010000996.1_pt1 | contig 56423 bp, 42 predicted proteins | sample 5559141 | NCBI WGS metagenome assembly JAABUK01 (sample SAMN10711869, study PRJNA513367) | rock metagenome | isolation source: Antarctica rocks | place: Antarctica: Victoria Land, Pudding Butte nord | collected 2016-01-03 | reverse complement strand
TGCCGGGCATTGAACATCATGACTCATCAGGGCATGCCGCAGAACGAGCGGGTTGTGGCGTGAGCCCCCGAGTGAGGTGGGAGATCGTCCGACCCGGCCGCCTGCCCCTTCATGCAACAACGCCGCCGACAAGGCCAATCTCGAACAGGTCTCGGCCGACTATCTGACCAACATCCTCTCGGCCAGGGCCAATGTCGAGGTCGCCAGATCCGACGTCCGGAACGCCTCGATCAGCCTGGGCTACTGTCGGATCACGGCGCCCTTCAACGGCCGGATCTCCCGCCGGTTCGTCGACGTCGGCAACCTCGTCGGCGACGGCCAGGCGTCGGTCCTGGCCACGATCTACAAGGATGACCCGATCCATGCCTATATCAACGTCAGCGAGAATGACCTCCTGATGTTCCGCAAGATGGCCCGGGAGGGCACCCGGCGCAATTTCGAGAAGGGTGACACGATCTCCCTCGATCTCGGGCTGGCCAACGAGCCGGGGGAATTCCCGCACCGGGGCAAGCTCGACTATTCCGACCCGGCGGTCGACCCGGCCAGCGGGACGGTCTCGGCCCGGGGGATCTTCGACAACCCGGACCGGGTGATCGTGCCGGGCCTGTTCGTCCGGGTCCGCGTCGCCCTGGACGAGCGGCCCGATGCGCTCCTGGTCCCCGAGAAGGCGCTGGGGGCCGACCAGGAGGGGAAGTTCCTGATGGTCGTCGGTCAGGGCGACGTGGTCGAGCGTCGCAAGGTCAAGGTCGGGTCGATGGTGGGCGACCTCCGGGTGATCGAGGACAACCTGAAGCCGGACGATCGGGTGATCGTCAACGGCCTCCAGCGGGCCAGGCCCGACCAGAAAGTCAAGCCGCACCCGGCCGATCGGCCGCGCTCCGTCGCGGTCGGGGATGCTCCCGGCCCGAAGTCCACTCAACCCTGACAGCCGGGCGGGACATCCGATGTTCTCACGCTTCTTCATCGAGCGGCCGATCTTCGCCAACGTGATCGCGATCATCACGATGCTGATCGGCGGCGTCGCGGTCTTCGTGCTGCCGATCGAGCAGTACCCCCAGATCACGCCGCCGACGGTCCAGGTGACGACGTCCTACCCGGGTGCCGACCCCATCGTCCTGTCGGACACCGTCGCCTCGCCGATCGAGCAGGAGGTCAACGGCGTCGAGGGGATGCTCTACATGTCGTCGACCTGCGCCGGCGACGGGTCGTACAACCTGACGGTCACCTTCGACGTGGGGACCGACCTCGACATGGCGCAGGTCCTGGTCCAGAACCGGGTCGCGATCGCCCAGCCCAAGCTGCCGCAGGAGGTCCAGAGGCAGGGGATCACGACCAAGAAGAAGTCGACGGCGATCATCCTGGTCGTCGCGCTCACCTCGAAGGACAACCGGTACAACAGCCTGTTCCTGAGCAACTATGCCACCCTCCGGGTCAAGGACGTGCTCAGCCGGATCTACGGGGTCGGCGATATCCAGATCTTCGGGGCCAGCAATTACGGGATGCGGGTCTGGCTCGACCCGGAGAAGCTCAAGGCAAGGAACCTGACGACGCTGGAGGTCCTGGCGGCGATCCAGGAGCAGAACATCCAGGTCGCCGCCGGGCAGGTCGGCCAGCCCCCGGCGCCGTCGGACCAGAGCTTCCAGTACACCGTCACGACGCAGGGGCGGCTCAGCGACCCCGACCAGTTCGCCAACATCATCATCAAGACCGACCCCGGCACCGGCACGGGGGTCGGCGCCCGGCTGACCCGCGTCCGCGACGTCGCCCGGGTCGAGCTGGGCGGCCAGGTCTACGACCAGTGGTGCGACGTCTCCGGCAAGGCCGCCGCGGGCGTGGCCGTCTTCCAGCTCCCCGGCGCCAACGCGCTGGAGGTGGCCGACCAGGTCGTCGCGGCGATGGAGCGGATCAAGAAGACGTTCCCCACGGCGATGGAATATTCCACCCCGTACGACACCACCGAGTTCGTCCGCGAGTCGATCCACGAGGTCTACAAGACCCTGATGGAGGCCGGCGTCCTGGTCCTGATCGTGATCATCGTCTTCCTCCAGGACTGGCGGGCGACGCTGGTCCCGGCCACCACCGTCCCGGTGACGATCATCGGCGCCTTCGCCGCCATGTACGCGATGGGGTTCACCGTCAACCTGCTCACCCTGTTCGGGCTGATCCTGGCCATCGGGATCGTCGTCGACGACGCGATCGTGATCGTCGAGAATGCGGCCCACCACATCGACCACGACAAGCTCCCCGCCAAGGAGGCGACCATCCGGGCGATGGGCGAGGTGATCGGGCCGATCATCGGGATCACCCTGGTCCTGATGGCCGTCTTCGTCCCGACCGCCTTCCTCCCCGGGATCACCGGCCAGCTCTACCGCCAGTTCGCCCTGACCATCGCCGCGACCGCCCTGATCAGCGCCGCCAACGCCGTGACGCTCAAGCCCGCGCAGTGTGCCGCCTACCTCCGCCCGACCCCCGAGCGGAAGAACTGGTTCTATCGGGGCTTCAACTCGGCCTACGGCCTATGCGAGGCGACTTATGTGGTGGTCGTCTCCCGCCTCGTCCGGCGGACGGCGCCGATGATGGTCGCGTTCGTCGTCGTGACGGCCGGGACGCTCTACTGGTTCACCCGCCTGCCGACCGGGTTCCTCCCGGTCGAGGACCAGGGGTACGCCATCGTCGGCCTCCAGCTCCCCGACGCCTCGTCGCAGTCGAGGACGCGCGAGGTGGTCCTCAAGGTCGAGGAGATCTTCAAGAAGACGCCGGGCCTGGCCCACTGGGTGATGATCGGCGGCCAGTCGGTGCTCGACCAGTCGGTGTCATCCAACGCCGCCACGTTCTACGTCCGGTGGGCCCCGTACAAGGAACGGCGGACGCCCGAGACCAGCCAGGATGCGATCATCAAGCACCTCCGGGGCGCGTTCGCCGGGATCCAGGAGGCGAACGTCTTCGCCTTCCCTCCGCCGGCGATCCGCGGCCTGGGCGTCGCCGGGGGGTTCCAGATCCAGCTGGAGGACCGCGAAAGCGTCGGCCTGGGCACGCTCCAGCAGGCCACCGACACCATGGTCGTCGACGGCAACGCCCAGCAGGACGACCGGAAACAGCCCAGGCTCCGGTCGCTCAATTCGACGTTCCGCTCGGGGGTCCCCCAGCTCTATGCCGACATCGACCGGGTCAAGGCCAAGAGCCTCGACGTCCCGCTCGAGTCCGTGTTCGGGACGCTCCAATCGTCGATGGGCTCGGCCTATGTCAACGACTTCAACCTGTTCGGCCGGACGTTCCAGGTCCGGGTCCAGGCCGACCAGAAGTTCCGCCTCAAGCCCGAGGACATCCGCCGCCTCGAGGTCCGCAACCGGGCGGGGAAGATGCTCCCGATCGGCACGATCGCCACCATCCGCGAGTCGGTCGGGCCGCAGATCCTCACCCGGTACAACCTCTACCCCTCCTCGTCGATCTCGGGCGAGGCGGCCCCCGGGTTCAGCTCCGGCCAGGCGCTCAACCTGATGGAGCAGATGGCCGGCGAGTCGCTCCCCGCGGGGATGGGCTACGAGTGGACCGGGATCTCCTACCAGGAGCGGAAGGTCGGGTCGCAGTCGCTCTACGTCTTCGGGCTGGCCGTGCTCCTGGTCTACCTCGTCCTGTCGGCGCAGTACGAGAACTGGTACACCCCGCTGGCGGTGATCCTGGTGGTCCCCCTGGCCCTGCTGGGGACCGTCGCCGCCGTCGCGATCCGGGGGATGGACAACAATATCTATACCCAGATCGGTATCGTGCTGATCATCGCGCTGGCGAGCAAGAATGCCATCCTGATCGTCGAGTTCGCGCGCGAACTCCGAGCGTCGGGCGATTCGATCGTCGACGCGGCCGTCAAGGCGGCCCGGCTCCGGTTCCGGCCGATCCTGATGACCTCGTTCGCGTTCATCCTGGGGATCCTGCCGCTGGTTTACGCCGAGGGGGCCGGGGCCGCCAGCCGCCAGGCGCTGGGGACGGCCGTCTTCGGCGGGATGATCGCCGCGACCGTGCTCGCCGTGTTCTTCGTGCCCGTCTTCTTCGTGGTGATCCAGCGGTTCAACGAGTCGCTCCGCCGTCCCCGCGCCGCCGCACCCCCCCATCCCGCCGCCATCTCCGCATCCGAGACATTCGAGCAGGTGGCCGCGAGCTGAGGCGAAGCCGTCCGCCCCCGCTTTACATCGCGTGTGGTTTGTTGGTAAGATGCGAGAAATGCGGGATCTGGCCGGAGTATCGCGGGGCTGACGGGAGAGGTGGAACGATGTCTTATCTCTCGCTCGTCGGGCTGCTGGACGGCGTGAATCGGTTCTTCGACCTGCACACCGGCGGCGACCGCCGGCCGGTGTTCTTCGACGTGGGATCGACCTGCCCGCAGTTGCACGAGCTCGACCGCCACGCCGAGTCGATCCGGGGGGAGTTGCTGGCCCTCCTGGAGGACAAGCCGTCGATCCCCCGCTATCATGAGCTCGATCGGATGCAGCACGGGATCTCCGCCCGGGTCGACCCCGACAAGGATTGGAAGGTCTTCTATCTGTTCGCGATGGGCGAGAAGCCGGCCGCCAATCGCGCCCGGTGCCCGCGGACGGCCGCCCTCCTGGACCGGGTCCCCGGGCTCTTCCAGGCGTTCTTCTCGATCCTCGACGGCGGAAAGTCGGTCCCGGCGCACCGGGGCCCGTATCGGGGCTATCTCCGATATCACCTCGGCCTGGTCGTCCCCGAGGTCGACCCGCCCTCGATCCGGATCAAGGACCAGCACTATACCTGGCAGCAGGGCCGGAGCATGATGTTCGACGATAGCTGGGACCACGAGGTCTTCAACACCAGCAAGGGCGATCGCGTGGTCCTGATCGTCGACATCCGCCGCCCGATGCCGCTCGTCTTTGACCGGTTCAATCGGTTCGTCGAGTTCATCATGAGGCAGGTGTACGGCAAGAAGATCCTCCAGAAGCTCGCCTGACCGGCCGAGCGGGTATCCCCCCGGTGCTGCCAATGGCCGCAATATCGGGGGAGGGGGCCGGACGAAATCCCTCGCGAGGACATCGAATCTCCGATCCGCGGGGGGAGGCCCATGACCGACGCGTATAACCGCGATTTCCAATTCCCGCCCGAGAAGAACCCGGCCCCGGCCGACGACCGCGAGCGGCCCAATAGCGGGCTGGCCGTCACCAGCCTGGTCTTCGGCATCCTGGGCTTCCTCCCGCTCCCCGGGATCGGGTCGATCATCGCGATCGTCACCGGGATGGCCGCGCTGGGCCAGATCCGCGAGGAGGGGGGCCGCGTCGGTGGTCGGTCGATGGCCAAGGTCGGGCTGGTCCTGGGCTCGATCCAGATCGCAATCCTGGCCATCGCGGCCGCACTCCTTTTCCCCTACCTGTCGCCAGGAGATCGCACCGACGTCTCCATCGCGACCAGGATCCGGACCATGACCGCCGAGACGCGCGGGATCGCGGCCGGGGTCAAGATGGTCAACGAGATGGATCGCGGCGACCATCGCCTGATCGAGGAGAGCAAGCTCGACCTCGCCGACGACGAGATCATCGCCTGCTATGACGCCGGCAAGGTCAGGGATGACCCGGAATTCGCCCTGCTGACAAACCACCAGATCGTCTACTTCAACGAAGGCCGGAAGATCGCCTTCGACCTCAAGGACGTGGTGGAGTTGAAGGACGATCGGGCCTACGAGCTGGCTTATAATACGAAAGTTGGCGGCCTCGAGGTGGTCTACCCCGATTCCACCACCTATCACATCGAGGTCCGGCTCAGGTCGGGGCCCAGGATGAGGGTCGACATCCGGCCCGAGGAACAGGGCTCCGTCTTCTTCGACGCCCTGGATTCGGCGTGGAAGGCCGCGGGCGGCAAGCCGGATCCTGCGAAGGGCAAGTAAAGTGCCGGATCCGGCCCGGCCGTCCGGTCCGGCGCCGCGGGGGTCGGTCTCCGATGGGAAGAATCGAGGGCGTCTCCCCGGAAGGGGCCCCGGAGCGGACCTTCTCCGGGTTTGTCCACGTCCGGGGGGCTCGCGAGCACAACCTCAAGAATGTCGATGTCGCGATCCCGCGCGACGCCCTGGTCGTGTTCACGGGCGTGTCCGGCTCGGGCAAGTCGTCGCTCGCATTCGGCACACTTTACGCGGAAGCCCAGCGGCGGTATCTCGAATCGGTCTCCCCCTATGCCCGTCGCCTGTTCCATCAACTGGGCGTGCCCGAGGTCGACCAGATCGACGGCCTTCCCCCCGCGGTGGCCTTGCAGCAGCAGCGCGGATCGCCGACCTCACGCTCGTCGGTCGGGAGCGTGACCACGCTCTCCAACCTCCTCCGGATGCTCTATTCGCGCGCCGGCGACTATCCCCCGGGCCGGACGATCCTGTATGCGGAGTCGTTCTCGCCGAACACCCCCGAGGGGGCGTGTCCCCGGTGTCATGGCCTGGGGCGGATCTACGAGGTGACGGAACGCTCGATGGTCCCGGATGACTCGCTCACGATCCGAGAGCGGGCCGTCGCCGCCTGGCCGACCGCGTGGCAGGGGCAGAACCTCCGCGACATCCTGGTCTCGCTGGGATACGACGTCGACCGGCCCTGGCGCGACCTCCCCAGGGAAGATCGCGACTGGATCCTGTTCACAGACGAGCAGCCCGCCGTCCCGGTCTACCCGGGGGTCGCCCCGGAACAGGCCCGGCGCGCCCTCAATCGCAAGGAGGAGCCCGATTATCATGGGACCTTCACGAGCGCCCGCCGTCATGTGCTGCACACCTTCGCCAACTCGCAAAGCCCGATGATGAAGAGGCGGGCGATGCAGTTCATGCTGAGCGGCGATTGCCCGGCCTGTGGGGGGAAGCGGCTCCGGCCGGAGTCGCTGGCCGTGACGTTCGCGGGCCTCGACATCGCCGAGATGTCGCGGCTGCCGCTGGCACGCCTCGCCGGGACGATCCGCCCCCACGCGGAAGGGACCGCCGCCGGCCTGGCGAGTCGGGAGGCGGACCACCCCGAGAAGGCGATCGTCGCCCGTCGGATCGCGCAGGATCTCGCCGGGCGGGTCGAGGTGCTGCTCGACCTCGGGCTGGGCTATCTGTCGCTGGAGCGGAGCACGCCCACGCTCTCGCCGGGCGAGCATCAGCGCCTGAGGCTCGCCACCCAGGTCCGATCCAATCTGTTCGGCGTGGTCTACGTGCTCGACGAGCCGTCCTCGGGGCTCCACCCGGCGGATACGGAGGCCCTCCTCCGCGCCCTCGACCGGCTGAAAGCGTCCGGCAATTCCCTGTTCGTCGTCGAGCATGACCTCGACGTGATCCGCCACGCCGACTGGATCGTGGACGTGGGGCCGGCCGCGGGCGAGCAAGGCGGTCAGATCCTCTACAGCGGCCCGCCCGGGGGCCTGGAGCGGGTGGAGGCCTCCCAGACCCGCCGCCATCTCTTCGGGAGCCGGGCACTCCCCGACCGGATCCCTCGGGTGCCGCGGGGATGGCTCCGTCTGGTCGACGTGACCCGCAATAACCTCAAGAACGTCGATGTCGCCTTCCCCCTGGGGGCGTTCACGACCGTGACCGGCATCTCGGGCTCGGGCAAGTCGAGCCTGGTGAGCCAGGTCCTGGTGGAACTGGTCGCGGGCGAACTCGGGCATGATCTCCCCCCCGAGGAAGGCGAGGGCGAAGAGTTGGAACGATCGGCCGTGGCCACCCTCGGCGGTCGGATCTCGGGCGGGATGGGAGGGATCCGCCGCCTGGCCCGGGTCGACCAGAGGCCGATCGGGCGCACGCCCCGGTCCAACCTGGCGACCTACACGGGGCTCTTCGACCACGTCCGGAAACTATTCGCCGCGACCGACGCCGCGCGAGCCCGCCGCTACGATGCAGGCCGCTTCTCGTTCAACGTCGCCAAGGGCCGCTGTCCGACCTGCGAAGGGGAAGGCTTCGTGATGGTCGAGCTGCTCTTCCTGCCCAGCGTCTATGCCCCCTGCCCGGCCTGCCACGGGTCCCGCTACGCGGAAGAGACGCTCGAGATCAAGCTCAACGGCCGGAGCATCGCCGACGTCCTGGAGATGACCGTCGACGCGGCCTGGGCATTCTTCGCCGACGAGCCGCCGTTGCTCCGTGCCCTCCATGTCCTGCGGGAAGTCGGCCTGGGTTACCTTCGCCTGGGGCAGTCGGCCACCGAGCTTTCCGGCGGCGAGGCGCAGCGGGTCAAGCTCGCGACCGAGCTGCAACGGGCCCAGCGCGGCGACACGCTCTATCTCCTCGATGAGCCCACCACCGGACTCCATCCTTCGGACGTGGACAAGCTCATGGCGCAGCTCGACGGGCTGGTCGAGGCGGGCAATACGATCATCGTGGTGGAGCACGAGATGCGCGTCGTGGCGTCGAGCGACTGGGTGATCGACCTCGGTCCCGGGGCGGGAGACGAGGGGGGGCGGATCGTCGCGGCCGGGACGCCCGTCGAGGTGGCCCGGGCGGCGGGAAGCCGCACGGCCCCCTATCTGACGCCCTTCCTGGATCGATCGTGAGCGGAGGGGCAATGGCCGCGGATCGCCTTCAAGGGCCGAACTCGCGGACGATCCGCCCGCCGGTGGGGCCGTAGAACACCAGGTCCGGCAGGCCCTCACGGCTGGTCCCCGGGAAGCTCAGCTTCCGGCCGTTCGGGCCGAAAATCTCCAGGCCCGCGCTCCCGCCGGTCGGGTCCACGGCCATCGAGACGCGAACGTCGTTGTTCGGGCCGACCACGTCCACCCGGTTGCAGACCAGGAAGATCTTCGGGGTCAGGTCTGTCGGGCCGGGTCAACCCGACGGCCTTCAACAGGCCGTGCGGAACGCCAGTCGGCCGTGTTGTCTCGACGAAGGAGAAGAATCCTGCCCCGGCCCGGGCACGTCCCGCTTCAGCAGTTTGGACACCCGGCAGCGGAGAGTCCTCGCCTCGGAGAGCTCCAGGTCCGGGTTGGCGAGCCGCTCCAGCAACCCACTCAGGGTCGCAATCCGTTCGTCACTGTTCGATTCGCTCCCCATCACATCACACCTCACCAATGGCCGCCGGCGATGCTGCCGGTCATCGGCCAGATACGAGACATCGAGACTGACCGCGTCGCACGCTATTCTACGCAATTCCATGGCCGGAGCAGGATCTATCCGGGAAGATCCCGACGTCGCGAACCGATCTTACTTCCAGGAAACAACTTGCAACGAGGTGGTTTTTGTTACCCCCGATCGGGCCGTCCGTGCACGTCCGTTCTTCACCTTGGGCTCGCCGGATCGCCGGCACGGGAGCCCGGATGATGGGCATTGCCCCGACGGTCCGCTAGGATGGCCCGGGCGGGCGATGCGCCTCGGCTGGTGATATCGGATCTGGCCGTCCTCGGCGAGGTGAATCGATGCAAGACGGCGGGATTTCCCCTCCGGAGCGGCCCGAGACGCTCGTCCTCCGATCCGGCAGGCGGCTGGAGGTCCGATCCTACGGCGATCCCGAGGGCCACCCCGCGTTCTTCTTCCATGGCCTGATCGGCTCCCACAATCAGGCGTCGTTCATCGCCGGGCCGGCCCGTCGACTGGGGCTCCGGATCATCGCGCCGAACCGGCCCGGCGTGGGCCGATCGGAGTTCATCCTGCGTCGGAGCCCGCTCGAGGCCGTGGGGGACGTGGAGGAAGTGGCCGATTCGATGGGGCTGGGCGAATTCAGCGTGGTGGGGATCTCGGGCGGATCCCCCTATGCGCTGGCGACCCTGGCCCGGCTCGGGGCCCGCGTCCGGACGGCCACGCTCATCAGCGGGATGGGCCCGACCCGGCTCGCGGGGGCCCTGGACGGCATGAGGCGGTCCGACCGGATCGCCCTGGCGATCGGCTCCCGCCATCGGGGGCTGGCGCTCCGCGAGTTCCGCCGGTGGTCGACCGCCTACCGCGCCGACCCCGACCGCTTCCTCCGGGGCTTCATCGCCCGGCTGGTCCCCGCGGACCGGCTCCTGTTCCGGGACGAAGGATTGCGCCGGGTCATCCTGGGGGACCTCCGCGAGCTCTTCGTCGAGGGCCGGGGGCCCGAGAGCCTCGCCCAGGAGCTGACGCTCTATCGCAATTACGGCTTCCGCCTCGAAGACCTGCCGGCGGACCGCCGGGTCACCCTCTGGCATGGGCTCGACGACGGCCTGGTCCCGCCCTCGATGGCCTTCCGGATGGCGCGGAGCCTGCCCAATGGCGAGGCCCATCTCGTCCCGGGCGGACACTTCATCGCGGTTGAGATCGCCGGCCGGGTGATCGAACGGATGAAGCAGCTCATCGACGACCCGACGGGCTCGCCGACCCCCGGCTGAAGCCGGTCGGCGACGAGAGGCCGGGGGCGATCGTCGCGAGCCGGCCGATCGCCTGGCGCATCAGGGGCTCGTCGATCTCGTGGACGTCGACCGGGTCGCCCACGCCCCGGAGCATGGTCAGGGTCAGCCGGCCTCCCAGGTGCTGGCGGAATTCCTCCAGCCCATCGAAGAGCGACCGGGTGTCGTGCAGGGCCTCGTGGCCGAGTTCGAGCCCGAGGTCGGCCAGGCACCGGAGGACCCGGAGGGCGTCCGGCTCGGGAAATCCGAGGGCCATCGACGAATAGACCGCGTCCAGCGCCACGCCGATCGCCACGGCCTCGCCGTGGCGGAGCCGGAAGTCGGTCATGGCTTCGAGCTTGTGGGCCGACCAGTGGCCGAAGTCGAGCGGCCGGGCTTCGAGCGACTCGAACGGGTCTCCGCCCAGGGTGATGTGGTCGCGGTGCCGTTCGGCCGAAGCCCGGATCATCGGCAGGGCCGCCGAAGGGTCGCGGCGGCGGATCGCCCCGGCGGACCGGCAGAGGTCGGAGAACATCGCCGGGTCCTTCAGCAGCGAGACCTTGACCGCCTCGGAGAACCCGCAGGCGAAGTCGCGGTCCGGCAGCGTCTCCAGCAGCGCCGCGTCGTTGATCACCGCCCAGGGGACCGCGAACGAGCCCAGCCAGTTCTTCTTGCCGAACAGGTTGACGCCGTTCTTGACGCCCACCCCCGAGTCGGCCTGGCCCAGCGTGGTCGAGGGGAGCCGGACCAGCCGGATCCCCCGGTGCGCGATCGCCGAGGCGAACCCGACCGCGTCGAGGACCGCCCCGCCGCCCACGACCACGACGTAGCTCCGACGGTCGAGCCCGGCGGCGTGGATCACCTTGAGCATCCGCTCCAGGACGTGGATGTCGTTCTTGACCGCCTCGCCCCCCGGCGCGATCTGGACATTGCCGGCCATCTCGATCCGGCCCGGCCGATCCGCGGCGAATGCCCGGAGGGCCGGCCGGAGGTCGGGCTGGGCTTGGTCGACGTGCGCGTCGACCCAGAACTGGACCCGCGCCACCCGCCCCTCGGACGGCTCCAGGACCCGTTCCAGCACGCCCCGGTCGTCGCCGAGCACGTCGCGGGTGAAGTGCAGCCGATGGATGAACGCGGGGGCGAACGGCACGTCCGACCCGTCGGGGACGATAGGGGATGTCATCGTGGCAAGGCTTCCGGCGGGGTCGCGGGATGGACCACGGCCCGGCCGATCGGGTCGGCTCGGGGCCGAAGGAGAGATATCCCATCATACGCATCCCGGCCGCGCCGGTCGAGGGGCGAACCGATCGGCTCGCGGCTGATGGCGGGTGGCCTCGCCGCGACCGACGCCACCCGCCCTACTTATCCGATCCGGATCGGGATGGCCGATCACCGCGCGGAGGCGAGGGGACCGCGTCCGGCGAATTGGGCCGGCCTGGCGTCGGCGGGGGCCCGGAGGGTCCTGAGGAAGGCGATCAGGGCCCGTTGCTCGTCCGACCCGAGTCCCTTGTAGTTCCGGAAGACCTCCTCGGCATCGCCCCGGTGCTTGAGGATCGCCGCTTCGAGGGTCGCCGCGGACCCGTCGTGGAGGTAGGGGGCCGAGTCGGCCACTCCCCAGAGCGCCGGGGTCTTCCATTCCTCGGGGAGCGGGAACGCCTCGGGCAGGGGGACCTCGGGCGTCGAGGTCGTCGTGTAGCCGGTCCCGCCGTTCCTCCGGTCGTCGAGCCGGTGGAGCAGGAAGTCGCTATAGATCCCCTCGACCCCGCCGATGTCCGGCGTGTGGCACGACGCGCAACCCACCTTGAGGAACGCCGAGCGGCCCCGGTCGGCGAGGTCGCCCTCGGCGGGGTCCGTCGGCCGGATCTCGGCCGGCCTGGAGAGGGTGTCGACGAACGCCACCAGGGCGCGGAACTGCCCGGGATCGAGGTCGGGAGCGACGGCCGGGTAGTCGTGCCCGATCGGCCTGGCCTGGTCCATCCTCGGGTTCCCCAGGCCGATCTCGTTGGCGCAGGCGGCGGCGACGAACTCCTCCAGCGTGGCGAACTGGGCCTTCCAGCCGAACTTGCCGACCCGGCCGCCGGGCAGGACCCGGGGCCGGCCGGGCAGGATCCCCTCGAAGTTGCCGGCCAGCTCGCGGCCGACCTGGGCGACCACCTTCCTCAGCCCGAGCTGGTAGACCGTCTTGCCCGAGAGCCGGTCGACCCACCCCGCGCCATAAAGGGCGGTCGAGTTGACGCTCGCGGTCCGGAGCGGGTCGAAGTCCTGGAAGAAGACCCGGCACCCCCCCTCGACCCGGACGCACCCCGGGATCACCGGGAACATCGTCCTGAGCGTGCCGAACTTCTCGGTGTACTTGTTCTCGACGGCGAAGGCGTGGACCAGGCCCCCCTTGAGCTGGGGCCGGTCCCGGGTCGGCATCAGCTCGAACGAGACCACGTTGTGCTGGCTGGCGCCGCCGCCCCCCACACCGCCCTGGAAGTGGCATCCCACGCACGACTTGCCGTTGAAGACCGGGCCGAGGCCGTCGCCGCCGGCCATCGGGTCGTGGGGCGTCCATTCGTGCTCGAAGAGGGCCAGGCCCTCCGCCTTCTCCTGGGCGCTTGCACGAGGGGCCCAGAAGACCGGGAGCCCCGGGGTCGCCGCCCAGGCGACGCCCGCCGTGATCATGACGGTCAGCCCGAATCCGATCCGTCGACGCGTCCGACTCAATGCGTTGCCGACCATCGCGAGCCCTCCCATCCCCGGGACCGCCCCCCGCCGGGACAACACCGGGCAGTCGAGGCCCGGCACGATCTCCCGACGTCGGACAAGTGTAAATGGACCGGGCCCGCCGATCAAGGGGCTTCCGGACAATTGTCGAGAAGACGGTCCGGCCATCCTCTCGGTGGCGCCGCCTGCTCCCGCCCGAGTGAAACCACCCCGAATCCCGGGAAATAGGCGGTTATCGCGATGACTTCCGGGATGAATGTAACGGTAGGCAATGCGCCCGTTCCGGGCCCCTCGATTTATCGAACGGCGAGCGAACGCGACGTAACCCGGCACGACGACCGACATCGCAAGGAAATTCGTGATTTTCACCGCTTCCGCACACCGGACCGGATCGAGACGGCCGATCGTGGGTTGGCTTCGTTTTTCCGGAGGTCCCGACATGGCACGCCCGAGCGGTGGCTTCGTTTTTCCGCGACGATCGGGCCCGGGAGCTCGGGGCGGGCTTGGCTTCGTTTTTCCCGGCCCCGATCGCGAAGGCGGCAGTCCGGTGCCTCGTTGTGACGGGGGTCGGTATGCGATACGTTCGGGCGGGTCGGGCCGTCGGGATTCGGGGACGCGAGGAGGACATCATGAGCGGATTGGGTTCGTTTTTCCGAGGGACGTTGGCGGCCTGTCTGGTCGCCGTCACCTGTGTCGGGGCCGACGGCGGCGAGGGGCGTCGACTGTATGTGGCCTCGCCGGGGATCCGGGATTATCTGGAATACGGCGGCCACGGGATCCTGGTCTTCGACATCGACGATGGCCACAAGTTCATCAAGCGGATCGCGACCGGCGGCCGCAACCCCGACGGCAAGCCGGACAACGTCAAGGGGATCTGCGCGAGCGCCTCGACCGGCCGGGTTTATGTCGTCACGACGAAGACGATGACCTGCCTCGACCTCGGCTCGGAGGCGATCCTCTGGGAGAAGTCGTATGAGGGGGGTTGCGACCGGATGGCGATCTCTCCCGACGGGCGGACGATCTACCTGCCGTCGTTCGAGAAGGACCACTGGAACGTGGTCGACGCGATCGACGGTTCGGTCCTGGCGAAGATCGTCCCCAACTCGGGGTCGCACAACACGATCTGCGGGCTCGACGGGTCGCACGCCTACCTGGCCGGGCTCCGGGCGCCGCTTCTGACGGTCGCCGACGCGGCGACGCGCCGGGCCGAGCGGACGGTGGGCCCGTTCTCGGCCCCGATCCGGCCGTTCACGGTCAACGGTCGGCAGACGCTCTGCTTCGTCAACGTCAACGGGCTGCTCGGCTTCGAGGTCGGCGACCTGACCGCCGGCCGGAAGCTCCATCGGGTCGAGGTCCAGGGCGTCAAGGCCGGGCCGGTCAAGCGGCACGGCTGCCCGAGCCATGGGATCGGCCTCACGCCCGACGAGAAGGAATTGTGGGTGGTCGACGGCTTCAACAAGCAGGTCCACATCTTCGACAACACGACCATGCCCCCGGCGCAGGTCGCCAGCCTCCCGCTCCGCGACGAGCCCGGCTGGGTCACCTTCACGATCGACGGCCGGTACGCCTATCCCTCGACCGGCGAGGTGATCGAGGTGGCGACCCGCAAGGTCGTCGCGACCCTGGCCGACGAGCAAGGGCGGCCGGTCATGAGCGAGAAGATGGTGGAGATCGACTTCCGCGACGGCCGGGCGGTCCGGGCCGGCGACCAGTTCGGCCTCGGCCGGGTGACCGCGAAGCCCGGGCCCGCAGTCGGACGATAAGGTCGACCTTATCCCCGGCTCATCGTCGCTTTAATCTGGGGTCGGTAGGATCCGACCCGTCCCGAAGTCCGAACCGGGACCCTTTCCGGGTCAACCCTTTCCCGATCGATGAGGGAGGATGACGATGCGCATCGCGACATGGTTCACGCCGGTGGCCCTGCTCGGCCTGTTCGCGGCGGCCCAGGGTGACGAGAAGATCGACGTCGGCGACCTGCCCAAGGCCGTCACCAAGGCCGTGAAGGAGAAGTTCCCCGAGGCGAAGATCAAGGGGGCCTCCAAGGAGGTCGAGGACGGCAAGACCTTCTTCGAGGTCGAACTGTCGGTCGACGGCAAGTCCGTCGACGTCGTGCTCGAACCCGACGGCGACATCGAGGCGATCGAGAAGGAGATCGAGGTCGAGGACCTCCCCAAAGCCGTCATCAAGGCCATCGCGGCGAAGTTCTCCAAGGCGAAGATCGAGAAGGTCGAGGAGATCACCGGCGACGACGACAAGGTAGTCTACGAGCTGGCGATCGCCGTCAAGGGGAAAACCATCGAGGTCGTGTTCAGCCCCAACGGCAAGATCATCGAGGACGAGGACGACGACAAGGGCGAGGCGAAGGGCAACAAGGAGAAGGCCGACGACAAGTCCAAGGCGAAGAAGTCGGATAAGGACGACGATGACGACAAGGGCGAGAAGAAGGAGAAGCCCAAGTCCTGACCCATCGCCGCCGATCGGAACCTGAGCGGAGGATGCGACGTCGGGGGCCGCCCGCAATCCGGACGGCTCCCGGCATCGGTCATCATGGGCATACGCATTCTCGTGGTCGAGGACGAGGCCGAGATCGCCGACTTCCTGGTGCGCGGCCTCCGCGAGGAAGGGTTCACGGTCGAGCATGCCGCCGACGGCCTGACCGCCGGTCACTGGCTGGCATCCGCCGACTGGGACCTCGTCCTGCTCGACTGGTCGCTCCCCGGCCCGGACGGGCTGTCGGTCCTCCGGCACCATCGAGGGGCGGGCGGGGACGTCCCCGTCCTGTTCCTGACCGCGCGCGATGCCGTGAGCGACCGGGTCCGCGGCCTCGACGCCGGGGCCGACGACTACCTCGGCAAGCCGTTCGCCTTCGAGGAGCTGCTGGCCCGGGTCCGGGCCCTGGTCCGCCGGCCGAGGTCGGGCGGGGTCGCCGCCCTGGCCGGCGGCGACGTCCGGGTCGACCTGGCCACACGCCGGGCCGAGCGCGGCGGCCGGCCGCTCGACCTGACGGCCAAGGAGGAGGCCCTGCTCGTCTTCTTCCTCCGCCACCCCGGCGAGGTCCTGACAAGGACCCGAATTTATGAACACGTCTGGGACGAGCGATACGACGGGACGTCGAACACGCTGGAGGTCCACGTCATGGAGCTGAGGAGGAAGCTGGAGGCGAAGGGGCCCCGGCTGATCCACACCCTCCGGGGTCGCGGCTACCTGTTCGGCGACCCGCCCGGCGGCCCGGAGGCCGCCGCCTCATGACGCTCGCATCGCGGGTCTCGGCGTCGTTCCTCGGCGTCCTGGCGGCGGTCCTGGCCGGGTTCTCCGGGGCGCTGTACTTCACCGCCATGGTCCACCTCCACCGATCGATCGACGACCGGATCGGGGCGACCCTGGCGACCCTCGCCGCGGTGGTCGAGGACGAGCACGGCGGGCTGGAATGGGACCTCGAAGGCCGCCGGATCCTGCCCGGCCTGGATCCGGGCACGGACCAGGTCCGCTGGACAGTCCGCGACGACTCGGGGAGGCGGGTCGGCCAGTCGCGGAACCTGGTCGAGGCCGACCCGCTCGACGAGCCCGGCCCGCGCCGGCTCGACCGCCTCGGCCATCCCTGGCGGGTCGTCCGCCTCGGCCTCAGCTCGGGCCGGCCGGCCCCCGATCCGGACGGGCCGGCCCGACCGGCCGGGCTGGTCCTGACCGCGGCGCTCCGGCTCGACCCGGCCGAGGCCACCCTCCGGACCCTCGCCCTGGCGCTGACCCTGCTCGGATCGGCCCTCTGGGGGCTCTCGGCCCTGTTCGGCCGGCGGATCTGCCGGCGGGCCCTCGCCCCCCTGACCCGGATGGCGGCCACCGCCCGCGACCTGGGCGTCGACGACCCGTCCCGGAGGCTCCCCGTCGCACCGACCGGCGACGAGCTGGAAGACCTGGCCCGCGCCTTCAACGGGCTCCTCGACCGCTGGCACGAGGCGTTGGAGCGGCAGCGGCGGTTCGCGGGCGACGCCTCGCATCAGCTCCGGACCCCGCTGACCGCCGTGATCGGCCAGGTCGACGTCGCCCTCCGCCGCGACCGGCCCCTCGAGGAGTATCGCCGGGTCCTGGCCACGGTCCGCGAGCAGTCGGACCACCTCCGACGGATCGTCGAGGCGCTCCTGTTCCTGGCCCGGGCCGACGCCGAGGCCGGCCGCCCCGAGCCCGACGAGTTCGACCTGGTGGCCTGGACCACCGCGCAGGTCGAGCGCCGGGCGGCCCTCGGCGACGGCGACCGCCCGAGGTGGGAGGAGCCCCGGGACGGCCCGATCCGGGTCCGGGCCCATCCCGCGTTGCTGGCCCAGGTGCTCGACAACCTGCTCGACAACGCCCGGGACCACGGCGGCCCGGGCTCGCCGGTCGACGTCCGGGTCCATCGCGAGCCGGGGGTCGCCGCGCTGGTCGTCGAGGATCGGGGATGCGGGATCCCTCCCGAGGAACTCCCCCGGGTCTTCGAGCCGTTCTACCGGTCGGCCCGGTCCCGGAAGTCGGGTCACGCCGGGGTCGGCCTGGGCCTGGCGGTCGCCCGGAGGATCGCCGTCGCCTCGGGCGGATCGCTCGAAGCCCGGAGCGAGCCGGGAATTGGGAGCCGGTTCGAACTCCGCCTCCCCGAGGCCGACGGGCCGGCCCGCCAAGGCCTATCTCCTCCCGGAGCCCTGCCGGGACGGCTTCGGCCTCCGGAACGCCACGCCGGACCCGCCCGCGATGATCACCAGGATCCCGCCCAGCTCGAAGATCCAGTTCCATTTCAGGCCCCCCAGGCGGGACCCGATCAGGGCATCGACGTGGTGGAATGACGCGGCCCGGATGGCGACGTAGCCGAGCACGAACGCCATGCCGACCATCGCGACCCCCCGATGGCGGAGCGACCGACGAGAGGCCCAGGCCGATATCCCGAGCAGGACCGCGCAGGTTGCCCCGACGGCCCCGATGAAGGCGACCTGATAGGTCCGACGCCCGGCATAGAGGCCCGAGGCCGTCAGGATCCGTCGGGCCGTCACCGTCAGCAAGCTCTGCAAGTCGAGCTGCTTATTGATCCCCAGCAGGATCATCAGGGTGGTCAGGGCGAGCCAGAAGGGCGTCGGCCCGGGGCGGGCCCGCCCGTCGGGCGCCGGCTCGCGACGGGCGGCCAGCCCGCAGATCAGGGCCGCGGCGAAGTAGGCCGCGACCGTGAGCCAACCGACGAAGGTCGGGTCGCCGATCGCCGGCCGCCATTCCCCGCCGACGATCGCCGCCGGTGTCGCCAGGGTGCCGATGTTCACGGGTTAGCCTCGGGCCAGGAGGGACCGGGCGAGGGCGTCGACGTCGAACCCCCGGAGGGTGTCGACGACCTGATCGGCCCCGGCGTCCCGGAGCGATCGTGCCGGGTGGTGGGTGGTCACGCCGACGGCCATCATCCCGGCGGCCCTGGCGGCCCGGATCCCGACCACGGCGTCCTCGAAGACGACGGAGTGCCCGGGCTCGACGCCGGCCCTCCGGGCGGCGACGAGGAAGACCTCGGGGTCGGGCTTGCCGCCCCGGGTGATGTCCTCCGCCGAGGCGATCGACGCGAACCGGCCGCCCAGGCCGCACGCCCCGACCGTCAGCTCCAGGTTGGCCCGGACCGCGCTCGAACCGATCGCCAGCCGGAAACCGGCGGCGGTCAGGCCGTCGAGGAGGTCGCGGACCCCGTCCATCAGGACGACCCGGCCGAGGGCCAGGGCCCGATAGCACTCCTCCTTGGTGTCGGAGTGGCGGCGGATGTCGTCGTCGGCGAAGGCCTCGCCCAGGAGCTTGCGGAACATGCTCGGGTTGGTCATCCCGAACGTCTCGCGGACGAAGTCGGCGGTGATCGGCAGGCCCGACCGCCGGCCCATCTCGACCCAGGCCCGCTGGTGGAGGTCGAGCGAGTCAACCAGGACGCCGTCATGGTCGAAGATCGCCAGCAGGGGGGGACGGTCGGTCGGCACGGACGAAGCTCCTCCGTCGAAGCGGGTCGAGGACCTTGATCCCCCGAGGGCCCGCCGCCGGAGCCGGATCCTACCAGATCGCCCGGGCGAGGGACACCGGCCGGCCCGGGGTCGCGCCGTCGGGCTTGCCGGTCGTGTTATACTACCCTGTTCCGGGAGTCTCCCGGTCGTCGGGGCGGGTGTTCGGGGGATTCATGGCCAAGCACATCTTCGTGACGGGGGGCGTGGTCAGCTCGCTCGGCAAGGGGCTGACCTGCGCGTCGATCGGGATGCTCCTGGAGCACCGCGGGCTCCGGGTCCGGCTCCAGAAGTTCGACCCGTACATCAACGTCGACCCCGGCACGATGAGCCCGTACCAGCACGGCGAGGTCTTCGTCCTGGACGATGGCGGCGAGACCGACCTCGACCTGGGCCACTACGAGCGGTTCACCGACGCCCCGCTGACCCGCGATTGCAACTACACCACGGGCAAGATCTACCTGTCGGTGATCCGCAAGGAGCGCGAGGGGAAGACCTACGAGGGGAAGACCGTCCAGGTGATCCCGCACGTCACCGACGAGATCAAGGCGGCCGTGCTCAGCCTGGCCGGGGCCGACGTCGACGTGGTGATCACCGAGATCGGCGGGACCGTGGGCGACATCGAGGGGCTACCGTTCCTGGAGGCGATCCGCCAGTTCGCGCTCGACGTCGGCCGCGAGAACTGCCTTTACATCCACCTGACCCTGGTCCCCTACCTCAAGGCGGCGGCCGAGCTGAAGACCAAGCCGACCCAGCACTCGGTCGGGGCCCTCCGCCAGATCGGGATCCAGCCCGACATCCTCATCTGCCGGACCGAGCACCCGATCAGCCCCGAGGACCGCGACAAGATCGCCCTGTTCTGCAACATCGAGCGCAAGGCCGTGATCGAGGAGCGCGACAAGGAATACAGCATCTACGAGGTCCCGCTCAGCCTGGTCGGCAACGGGCTCGACGACCAGATCGTTCGCCGGCTCAACCTGAAGTGCGGCCCGCTCGACATCTCCGACTGGCGCGAGATGGTCGACCGGGTGATCCACCCGGCCTCCGAGGTGACCATCGCCGTCGTCGGCAAGTACATGAAGCACCGCGACGCGTACAAGTCCGTCTATGAGTCGCTCGACCACGCCGGGATCGCCAACCGGGCCCGGGTGGTCGTCCGCCGGATCGAGGCCGAGGAGATCGGCCGCGACGGGGTCGCCGGGGCGCTGGCGGGCGTCGACGGCCTCCTCGTGCCGGGCGGGTTCGGGATGCGCGGGATCGAGGGGAAGATCGAGGCGATCCGGTTCGCCCGGACCGGGGGGATCCCGTTCTTCGGGATCTGCCTGGGGATGCAGTGCGCCACGATCGAGTTCGCCCGGAGCGTGCTCGGGCTGGAGGACGCCGACAGCACCGAGTTCAGCGGGTCGACCCAGAATCCCGTGATCGCCCTGATGGCCGAGCAGGCCGCCATCGTCGACCGGGGCGGGACGATGCGGCTCGGCTCGTGCCCGTGCGCCCTGACGCCCGGCTCGCTGGCCCGGGCCGCCTACGGCTCCGACCTGATCCACGAGCGGCACCGGCACCGCTACGAGTTCAACAACCGATACCGCAAGCAGTTCGAGCAGCAGGGCTTCGAGCCGACCGGGCTGAGCCCCGACGGCTCGCTGGTCGAGATCGTCGAATTGCCCGGCCACCCCTGGTTCCTGGCCGTGCAGTTCCACCCCGAGTTCAAGTCCAAGCCGACCCGGGCCCACCCCCTGTTCCGAGCCTTCGTCGCCGCCGCCCTCCGCCGCCGCGACGGGGGCCGGGCCGAGCCCGAGGCCCGGTGATCGGCCCGGACGCGGGATGTCCCCATCGAAATCGGAGGCGAGATCATGGCCGTCGAGCCGATCGGGATGGACCGGCGCTTCCTCCTCAGGGGCGTGAGCTGGGCGACCTACGAGGCGCTCCTCGCCGACCTGGGCGGGCGCCCGATCCGGCTTTCCTACGACGCGGGGGAACTCGAACTAATGTCGCCCAGCGGCGAGCACGACCGCCTGAAGCATCGGTTCGGCCGGCTGGTCACGGCCCTCACCGAGGAGCTTGACATCCCCGTGGACGGCTGCGGCTCGGCCACGCTCCGGCGCGGGGACGTCAACAAGGGCCTCGAACCCGACGAGGGATTCTACATCCGGAATGAGCCCCGTGTCCGGGGCAAGATCGCCATCGACCTGGACGTCGACCCGCCGCCCGACCTGGTCATCGAGATCGAGATCGCGAGCAGCTCCGTCGACCGGGAGGGGATCTACGCCGCGCTGGGCGTGCCCGAGCTCTGGCGACATGACGGCGAGTCGCTCCGGGTCTTCCGGCTCCGGCCCGACGGGGTCGCCTACGAGCCCGCGGAGGTGAGCCCGAGTTTCCCCTCCCTCCCGCTCCGGGAATTCGAGGGGTTCATCCGGCCCCGACCCGGGGAGGATCAGACATCCTGGTCGAAGCGGTTCCGCGCCTGGGTCCGCGACCGCGTCCTCCCGCTCCACCGGGCCCAGGGGCCCGGCGCCGGGGAGGTCTGAATCCCCGGCCGACGACCTCGACGTCGGATCCGCTCACTGGATCCCGGGGTCGGCCTCGTTGAGGATCCCGGCGGTGTTGAACAGGCCCTGGAAGAGGACGGTCACCCGGCCGCTCGCGGTCGTCCCCCGCTGGGCGTGGCGGTCGGGGGTGTAGACCGCATCCATGAAGCCGTAGCCCTGATTGAAGCCGGTGGCCCCGGTATAGCCGGTCCCCGACGCGGTGTCCGGCTGCCAGACCATGTGGGTCGGCAGGCCCTGGCCGTTGTAGGCGGCGATCCGGGGCCGGGGGTTGACCGAGGGGTTCCCTTCGAGGTCCAGGACCGCCGTCTCGCCGCTGTTCAGGAAGTTCTGCGGGAACAGCGCGGCGGTCCCGAAGAAGGGCCGGGAGGGATCGAGATTGCCATCGGCCCCGGCCGCCGGGGCGATGATGACCTGGGCCTTGCCGTGGAGGAACTGGTTCGACCGGAGCGCCCGGCTGACGAACTTGATCGTCTCGGCCTGGCCGGCGAACCGGCCGGGGGTGACGGTGTAGGTCCCGGAGAACTCGGCGGTGAAGTATTCGCGGGCCACCTCGCCCGGGCCGGGCCGGGGGTTGGGCAGGTTGATGGTCGTCGTCGACCCGTCGGGGTTCGCCACCGTGTCGGGGACCGTGGCCGGATAGGCCATCGGCAGGAACACGCGGTCGACCAGGCCGACGTCCGGCTTGAGCGGGCCGAGGTTTTCCCGGGGGGTCGCCGGCCCGATGAATGACGGGGCGCCGACGGGCCCGCCGACCGGCGGGATCGCCCCCGACGGGTAGGCGATCGGCGCGGCCGAGAGGAGTTCCCGGCCTTCCAGCCCTTCCACGATCAGGCCACGGCTCCGGGCCGGCCTGCCGGTCTCGGTTCGGGGATTCATGGGATGGGCTCCTTCCTCGGGATTCCGACGGCGTGGGACCGGCTCAATTGAAGCCCTTGTCGAGCCCGTTGAGGATCGAGCTCGCATTCATGAGCCCCTGGAGGAGCACGACGATCCGGCCGCTGCCGATCGCCCCGCCCCGGGGATGGGAGTCGGGGACGTACCGGATGCTGAGCCGGCCGCCGCCCTGGGTGAAGCCCACGGGGGCGGTATAGGCCCCGGCGGAGGTGTTGTCGAACGCCCAGGGCATCTCGGTCGGGAGCATCAGGCCGCCGACGCTGGTGACGGTCGTGGGGCCGGACAGGTCGGGGGCCCCGGTCGACTGGTTGGTGGCCCCGACGTCGATGATCGGCAGGTTGCCCGACTGGGTGTAATTCTGGGCGAACAGCGAGACCAGGCCGGTCACCCGGCCGCCGGGGAGGTCGACCGACGTCTGCCAGGGGGGGACGGCCGGGACGTCGGACGGCGTGAACAGGATGAGCTGGGCCTTCCCCTTGAGGAACTGGTTGGTCCCCGCCTCGAAGGTGCTGCCGGCGTGGATCGTCAGCGCCTGGCCGGCGAACCGTCCGGGACCGACGGTGTATCTCCCCTCGAATTTGGCCAGGAAGTACTCGCGGGCCACCTCGCCCGGGGTCGGGTTCGTCAGCACGGGCGGGCCGTCGTACTGGGCCGGGTTCTTGATCGCGTACCCCGTCGCGAAGGGGACCGAGTTGGCGGCCGACGTCGCCCGCGAGGCCGACCCGGCCGATCGGATCTGCGAGGCGTATTGCTGCAAGAGTCCGGGGGTCGGGGTCGGCAAGAGTCCCTCGGCGATGTGCGGGAGCGGCGTCCCTCCGGCGAAAGAAGGGGACGGCGTGGGGCCGATCGCCGGCAGGTGGCCGGCCGAGAGGAGCTTGCGTGCCTCCAGCCCCTCGAAGCCCAGGCTCCGGCGCCTCCGGGGGGGGCCGTCGGGCGATCCGCTTCGATGCATGGGGACGGTCCTCCTTGCGATGATTCCGATCGGCCGGGCCCCGGCTGTCGCTCAGTTCGACCCGGGCTCATTGAGGCTCGACTCGATCGAATTCAGGGCCGAGCTGGTGTTGATCAGGCCCTGGAAGGCGTAGGTGATCGTGCCCGACTGGATCGCGCCGCCCCGGGGCGTCCGGTCGGGCGTGTAGTCGACCCTCAGGGTCCCCCCGCCCTGGGTGAACCCCGGCGCCGAGGTGAATCCGCCGACGCCGTTCGGGTCGAGCGACCAGGTGATCCGGGTCGGCAGGTCCAGGCCGCCGACGGGCCGGGTCTCGGTGGTCTGCCGGGGGCCGAGGTCGAGGACGAGCTCGTTGGAGGTCTGGAGGGCGTTATAGGGGACGAAGACCGCCAGCCCGGTGTAGGCGCCGTTGGTCGCCGCATAGGCCTGGTTGAAGGCCGGGAGCGGGCCGGCGACGGTGGCCGGGTCGACCGCGGGCGTGAACATCAGGAGCTGCGCCCGGGCCTTGAGGAACTGGTTCGAGCTGGTCTTCTTGCTGAAGGCGTGGATCGTGTAACCCTGATTGCTGAACCGGCCCGGGGTCACCGTGTATCGGCCGACCGAGACCGACTCGAAATACTCGCGGGACTGCTCGGCGGGCGTCGGGTTGTAGTCCGGGCCGGCCAGGCTGGCGGGCTGGCTGGGGAGCGGGACCACGCCGCTGGCCGAGCCCGGGTATGGGGTCGAGTTCGGGTAGACCTGCTGCTGGATCCGGTTGATGAAGTCCGGGCTGCCGTCGGGGATCAGCGGCCCGGAGAAGGGGCCATGCCCCGGCGTCGGCGGGCCGTAAGATGACGGGGTGAGCGTGGGTCGGTTGGGGAGCGGGAGATCGGCGGCCGGGACGTGCGACATCAGCTCGCGGGCCTCCAGCCCCTCGACGACCGGCCTGCGTCGGCGCCTCGAAGGGCGGGGGGGCGGTTCGGGGCGGGGCATCGGCGTCAGCTCCTTCCAGGGATTCCGAGGGGGGTCGGGCCGGGGTCAGTAGATCCGCTCGCCGACGGCGGTATTCAGTTCGAACATCGCCCGCCGATGCCGGATCAGGGCGTCGCGATAGCCGCCGACGACCTCGTTGAAGGCCCGCTGGGATTCGAGGAAATCCACCGACGAGGTGGTCCCCTGGCGGAACTGCTGCTCGGCCGCGTCGCGGACCCGGCGGTTGGCGGGGACGATCTTCTCCTCCTGGTCGACGACCGCCTTGCGGCTGGTCTCGAACTCGCGGACCGCCTCGACGACCTGCTGCGCCACCTGGCGTTCGAGCGACCGGACCTGGATCTCGGTCTGGGCCACGTTGATCGTCGCCCGCTTGATGTTCCCCTGGTTCCGGTTGAAGATCGGCACGTTGGCGGTGATGCCGAAGGTGTAGGAGGTGGCGCTGTTGACGCCCAGATACTGGTTATTCTGGAAGGTATAAGGCTGCCAGGTCACATACACGTCGGGGATGGCGTTCCGTCGGGCGAGCGTGACGTCGGCGGCGGCCCGCCGGACGCCGAGCCGGATGGCGGCGAGGTCGGGGCGGACGGCGAGCGCCCGCTTGATCAGGGCGTCGGCGGGCTCCGCCAGCTCCTTGACGTCGCGGAAGACGTCGCGGACCTGCATCGTCTCGGTCGAGGAGGAATCCACGTTCAGGATCACCGAGAGGGCGTGCTGGCTCCGGGAGACGGCCCCGATCGCCTCGCGGACCTGGACCAGGGCCGTGTCCCGCTGGGCCCGGAAGGCGTCGACGGTCTGCTTGGTCGCCTCGCCCCGCTCCTCCAGGGCCTCGTAGTCGGCCAGGAGCTTGCCGATCCCCGTCAGGGCCACCCGGCTGAACTGGAGGGTGAGCCGGGCCGCGACGGCGTCGACGTAGACGGTATAAAGGTTGTCGATCTGGTTGCGGATCGCGTCCTGGAGCTGGGCCTCGGTCACCTGCAACGCCGCCTCGGCCGACCGGACCCGGGCCCGGCGCTTGCCGTTGAGGTCGAAGGGGACGTTGACGTTGATGTCGGTCTGGTTGGGGCCGCCGGGCCGGAGGAACGAGTAATGGCCGTAGGGGATGAGCTGCTGGTCGGCGTAGAAGACCGGGTTGGCCCGGAGCCCCGCCGTCAGGACGTCGGCCTTGGACATCGGGATCTCGAGCCGGGCGGCCAGGAGGTCGAGGTTCTGCCGGGTCAGGAGGTCGATGGCCGCGTCGACGGTCAGCCCGTTATCGGGGCCATAAGCCTCCTTGCCGAGCCCGACCCCGATGTTGGCGGGCAGGGCCAGGCTCCCGTAATTCGGCAGGGCGGCCGGCGGGGTCGCCCCGACCTGGAAGTTCGTCTGGTCCAGGCCCCCCCGGGTCGGGCCGACCGGGTTATTCAGCCCGGCCGATGGGGCATGGGAGCCGTTGGGGCCCGCCCGGCCGCTGATGGGCGTGACCGCCGCCGGCGCACCGTCCGAGAAGTTGGCCGCTCCCAGGGCGCGCCCGAGGACGCTCGTGTTCCCCCCCGACATCTTCGGATTATCGATGTCGAACTGGGCGCCCTGGCCCCTCGCCACGCCCCCCGAGGCCAGGCAGGCCGCCAGGGCGGGGAGCGTGATCAGCCAGGATCTTGGCCGATGCCCCTTCGGTTCCGCCGCATCCATGCTCGGCTCCCTCCGCTCGTCCATCCCGCCGCAGGACGCTCACGACCCGCAAGATCGGCCACGATCTCCGAATCCGATACTCTCCCTTTTCGGCCGAACCCTGCCCGGACAACACTGATTTTCGGGCAGGACCACGCGATCGGTAAACTCGGCCGGAAGGGCAGACTTCCTCGGGTCCCTCCATTTCGAAACGATGACGGCCGCCCCCGGGATGGTCCCCGAGGGCGGCCGCGAGCAGGTAGCGTCGGCGGTCCGGCGGGCCGGATCAGGCCTTCCGGGCGGGATCCTGGCCGTTCACCCAGTCGCCTTCGAGCTTCTGGTAATCCTTGGGGACGAGGGTCGAGCCTTCGAGGGGGTCGGCCTTCCATCCCATGATCTGCCTGGGTTTGCCGCGATCGTGGCTGACCTTCTCCCACTTCTTGGCCCACGAATCGTCGGCGTCGGACACCTTGCCGGTGGCCTTGTCGAAGTAATACGCCTTGCCGTATCGGTAGGAGTCGACGCCGAGGTTGACCGTGGCGATCGCGGCATAGCCGGTCTCGGCCGGGCAGAGGGTCTCGGTGTTCCGCGACCGGAGGCACTCGATGTAGTGGTTCCAGAGGGCCCGGGTGTCGCCGTCGTTGTCGGACTTGAAGTCGGTCGTGACGAGGTCGCCGCCCTCGGCACGCTTCTGGCCCGGAGGGGCCGGGCGGCTGTCGAGCTTCTGGGGGACGACGCGGAACGAGCTGCCGTTCTCGAAGGCGATCGTGCCGGTGTGGCCGCGGATGACCTCGCCGAGCTGGGTGTCGTTGGCCATGGTGGCCGAGATGATCATCTGGCACCCCTCGTCGTAGTCGGCGACGACGGTGGCCACGTCGGGCACGTCGCGGCCGTCATATTCGAGGTAGAGCCCGCCGCCGCCGACGACCCGCCGGGGGAACCGGATCCCGGTGGCCTGGAGCATGTGGGTGAGCTGGTGGACGAACAGGTCGGTGTACATCCCGCCGCCGAAGTCCCAGTAGCAACGCCACTGGGCGTACTTGGCGCGATTGAAGGGCTGGTCCGGTGCCAGGCCGAACTCGGTCCCCAGGAACATCTTCCAGTCGACGGTTTTGGGGTTCATGCTCTCCACGAGCGGATAATAGCGCCACTGGCCGACGTCGCTGTTGCGGTAATAGCTGGTCTGGACCTGCATGACGTGGCCGATCTTGCCCGCCGAGACGGCGTCGTAGGCCAGCTTCCAGATCGGGTGGGCCGTCGACTGGACGCCGACGGTGAAGACCTGGCCGGTCCGGGCCTGGGTCTCGGTGATCCGCCTGGCCTCGTCGATGGTGTGGCACATCGGCTTCTCGCAATAGACGTCCTTGCCGGACTCCATCGCGTCGATGGCCATCTTGGCGTGCCAGTGGTCGGGCGTCCCGATCACGACCGCGTCGACGTCCTTGGATTCGAGGATCTTGCGGTAATTCTTGGTGACGAGCTTGTCGTCCTGCTTCAGGCCGACGAACTCGGCGACCGGATACAGGCCGCGGCCGACCGTCACCCAGTTGCCCGAGACCTTGATCCGGACGTCCTTGACTTCCTTGCTGCCGTCCCAGACGTCGCAGATGCCGATGATGTCGACGGCCTTGCCTTCGGCCTTCATGTCGGTCAGGTGCCGGACGTGGGCCGAGGTGGCCCGGCCGCCGGCCCCGAGGATGGCGAAGTTGATCCGGTCGTTGGCACCCTTGATGGCGCCGATGGCCGGGTGGGCGAAGGCCCCGGCGGAGACCAGGGCCCCGGTGGCCGCCCCGGTGGTCTGGATGAAGTCGCGGCGCGACACAGTCTTCTTCTCGGTCATCGCCTTCTCCTGGATGTGGACTTCAAGAAGGGCGGATGCAGGCCGGACCCCCGGCACGAGGGGGCTGGCCCCATGCCTTATCCTGTCTCGATCGAAGGCGGCTTGCAACCCATTTCCGGGCCGATCGGCCCGATTTGGGAGACCCGATCGGGCGACCGCCCGGCCGCGTGGGAGTTGCCCGCCCGGCCCGCCGGGGGCATGATTGAGGACGGCGGCCCGCCGCGGCCCGCGATGGACCGAGGAGTTGGGATGGGACGGATCACCCTGGCCGGGGCCGTCGGGGTCGTCGGGACATTCGCCGTCGGCTTCGGGGCGTTGCGGGTCGGCACGCCCGAGGGCGAACGATGGGTCTTCGCCTGGGCCCTGGCGTTCCACGCCACCACCCTGCTGGGGGCCTTCCTGCGCCGGGGACGGTCGCCGGAGTGGGTGGGGGCGAGCCTGCTCGGCTGGATCGCCTTCCTCGCGGTGACCACCGACTTCTTCGTAGGTCCGGCCGGCACCACCTTTCTGCCCTCCTCCGACCTGGCCGAGGCGGCCTTCGACCTCTACGTCCCGGAACTGGCCGTCCCGACGGTGGACGGGCTTCGCCTCGACTCGGAGCCGGACAAGTTTACGGCCAGCGACCGGGCGATCAAGGTTTACGAGGTCTACAAGGCCCGGGTCGACGCGAGGGCCGAGCGGCGAAGTCGGGCGGGGACGATCTCCGACCTCCTGGCCGGCGTCCTGGCGGCCCTGGCCGGCGCGGCCCTGGGCCGCGTGCTGGCCCCCGGGGCGGCTCCCTCACCCGGGGGACCCGTCGGGCCCGTCGCCGGGGACCCGACCTCTCTTCCTTCGCCCTGACCCCCGCCGAGGCCCACCTCATGCAATTCGTCAAGGAATCGCGGATCGACGCCACGCCCGCCCGGGTATTCGCCTTCCACGAGAGCCCCGGGGCCCTCGCCCGGCTCACCCCGCCCTGGGAGAAGGTCGAGGTCTCCGAGGGAGGCGACTCGATCCGGGTGGGCAGCCGGGTCGTCCTGAAGACCAAACTCGGGCCGGTGATGCTCCGCTGGGTCGCCGAGCACGTGGAGTACGACCCCCCGCACCTGTTCGCCGACCGCCAGGTCTCCGGGCCGTTCGCCCGGTGGCACCACCGGCACGAGTTCCTCGACGACGGCCGGGGCGGGACGATCCTCCGCGACGTCGTCGACTACGAGCCGCCGCTGGGCGCGATCGGCCGGCTGCTGGGCGGGGCCTACATCAAGTCCAAGCTCCGCAAGATGTTCGATTATCGCCATGGGGTCACCCGGCGGATCGTCGAGATGGGCGATTTCCCGGGCGCCTGACCGGGCCGTGCGTCCCGAGCCTGCTCGGATGCCTTTCGAAGTGCGTGGAGGCTTTCGCCCGGCCGGCCGATCGGTTACGTTGGACGGGTCGGAGACGAGCCCGAGGGCGAGCCGGCGCCGGCGGGGCCGGGGAGGGCGATGGCGATGGGACCCGTGGTCCTGGTCTGCGACGGTTGCGGGGTCCGGATCCGGGCGTCCGACCCGGCCAAGGCCCGGGGTCGAGACTGCCCCCGATGCTCGACCCCGCTGGCCCCGGCCGTCGACCGGGCGACGGGCCTCGCCCCGATCGGGCCGATCGGGCCGAAGCCGGGCCGGCGTGCGGCCGGGGCGGTCGCCGCCCTGATCGCGATCGGGTCGCTGGCGAGCCTGGCGGTCCGCGAGCCGTCACCGGGCGCCTCGCGCGCCCCGAGCCCGGCCCGGGCCCACGCCCGGCCGATCCCACCGCCCCCGCCGCCGGCGAACCGGGAAACGCCCGGGCCGGCCGCCCCCGATGGGCCCGTCAACCCGGGCGAAGTCGTCGGCCTCCCCGATCTGGCCGCCGCGCCGGTGCCGGCCTCGACCGACCTGGCGCTCCGGGGCAGCTCGCCCGACCTCGCGCCGATCGACCTGTCCCGGATCGGCCCCCGATCGCCCCGCCCCCCGGGCGAGGCCCTCCCGCCGCCGCCCCGGCCCGGCGCGATCCCGGCGGATCCTCCCCCGCCGCCCCGGCCCGACGCGTCGGCCCTGGCACCGGCGGCCCGATCCGAGCCCCGCCTGATCCTGGTCCGCGACCACAAGGGTCGGGCGATCGTGGCCCGAGAGCACGGGATGCTCGGCGAGCGGATGGCCGTCCTCCTGCCCGACGGCCGGATCGGATGGCCCGACGGCCTGGTCCCCACCGATCGGCCGTTCGAGCCCGCTACCATCGACGACCTCCGCCGGTCGCTCCAGGACGAGGAGTTCCCCGACTTCCGGGCCCACCAGACGGCGCATTACCTGGTCTTCTACCAGAGCAGCCGGGAGTTCGCCGTCTCCAGCGCCGACCTCCTGGAACGGCTCCACGACGGCCTGGTCGGCGCCCTCCGCAAGCAAGGGATCCCGGTCGCCCCGCTGGAGTTCCCGCTGGTCGCGGTGATCTTCGCCACCGAGGACGACTTCCGGGCTAGCCGCCGGGTCGCCCCCGATGTCCAGGCGTATTACGAGATCCTCTCCAACCGGATCTTCTTCTACGAGAAGTCGAGGCGGGACCAGGAGTCGCCCGAGGTCTCGGCCCTGCGCAAGCCCCAGACCGTGGCCCACGAGGGGACCCACCAGGTCCTCCACAACGTCGGGATCCAGCCCCGGCTGTCGCAATGGCCGCTCTGGCTGGTCGAGGGCTTCGCCGAATACTGCTCGCCCCCCAAGGCGACCCGCAAGGGCGTCGACTGGGCCGGCCTCGGCCAGGTCAACCCGATCCACATGGCGACGCTCCGGGACCTGGACGACCCCACCTCCGCCCAGGTCCGGGGCCCCCGCGACGTCCAGATCGGCCGCGACCGGGGGACGCCCCTGGTCGAATACCTCGTCACCCGGACCGAATTGACCCCGACCGACTACGCCCTGTCCTGGGCCCTGACCCATTACCTGGCCCGAGAGCGCGTCGACGACTTCGTCGCCTACATCAAGGAGATGAGCCGACTCCGGCCCTTCGAGCAGCGGACGCCGGAGCAGCACCTCGCCGCGTTCCGCCGGGCCTTCGGAGACGACCTGGCGAAGATGGACGTCAAGGTTGCCCGATACCTCAAGAAGCTCAAGGTCACCGACCCCCTCCCCTATTACGCGGTCGTCTTCGAGCAGCCGGCCGGGCCGGGCACCATCCGGCGGCTGGCGATGGTCAGCCAGTCCCCGTCGATGATCCGCCAGTGGCTCGAATCCGTCGCCCTCCCCGCCGGGGGCCCCAGCCGGTGGCATGCCCTCCCCCACCCCACCCGCGCCAAGGCCCTGGGCACGGTCGAGCAGTGGATGATGGAAGGACATTAGGCCGACCCGGCCCCGATCCGCGTGCGATCGGGCGAGTCGGATCGGCGTCGGGCCCGGCCCGACCAGGCAAGGCGGGCCGGTCGGCGGGGCCACGCGGGAGTCGGCCCGGTCGGCGTGATGGGCAGCGGCCCGACGCCGGGCGAATACGACCCGGCATGTCGCCTGCATCGCCGCGTCCAGGCGTCGGGTCTCGGGTCGATCGCCGATGGGGCCAATCCTCGGACGATCCGGGGAGGTCCGGGGGCGTGGAACCGGGCCCTGCCTCGACGGTAAGATGTCGTCCGCGAGATCGTCTCCCCGGCCATCCGGCAAGGCGTCTCGCCGGACCTGTCGCCTCGCAACCAATCCCGCCGGGGTCGCTCTCCATGATGAGGAACTTCGTCCTGACCCTCACGGGCCCCGACCGGATCGGGATCGTGGAGGAGACGACCCGACTGCTGCTGGGCCGGGGCGGCAACGTGGAGACCAGCCGGATGGCCCGCCTCGGCGGCGAGTTCGCCATCCTGATGCTCGTCTCGATGCCGGAAGGGCCATCGTCCGGCCTGGACGAGGACCTGGCGACCCTGACCGGTCGGGGATACAAGGTCACCACCACGCAGGCCGATCGGACCTACGCCGAGGCCCATCCCGGCTGGCTCCCGTTCCGGATCGAGGTCCACGGCGCCGACCACGAGGGGATCATCCACGAGGTCGCCCGCTACCTCTCCCGGCGGGGGATCAGCATCGAATCCATGGACTCGCAGAGCGCCCCGGCACCGACCAGCGGCGTCCCCCTGTTCGCCATGACGGCGCACGTCGTCGTCCCGCCGGGCCTTTCCGGCCAGGGCTGGGAGGCCGGGCTCGAGGAGATCGGCAGCCGCATGAACCTGGAGATCAGGGCGATCGCGGCGGGCGATCGGTCGTCGGGCCCACCCGGCCGATGACGGCCCGATCCCGGACCCCGGCGGCCCGGGGACTTCGCACCTGCCTCCCCCCCATCCCCCACCTTCCCGGAGCGCCTGCGATGAATCGGACCCGGATCCTGATCCTCCTCGGCCTGATGGGCTTTGTCGGACCGGGGGCCCACGTCGCCCTGGGCGATGGGCCGCCCTCCCCCCGGACCGAGGACGTGATCTACGGTCGGAAGTTTGGCACCGCCCTGACCCTGGACGTCTTCCGGCCCGGCAAGGACGCGAACGGCCTGGGCCTGATCTTCGTCGTCAGCGGCGGCTGGGTCTCCTCCCACGAGGGGATCAACGCCGGCTTCATCAGGCCCTTCACCGATCGCGGCTACACCGTCTTCGCCGTGGTCCACGGCAGCCAGCCGAAATTCACCATCCCCGAGGTCCTCAAGGATCTGAATCGGGCCGTCCGGTTCATCCGCCATCACGCCAAGGAATACGAGGTCGACCCGGACCGGCTCGGGATCTATGGTGGCTCGGCGGGCGGGCATCTCTCGCTGATGCAGGGGACGGCCGGGGACGAGGGCGACCCCAAGGCCGGCGACCCGGTGGATCGGGTTTCCAGCCGGGTCCGGGCGGTGGCCTGCTTCTTCCCGCCGACCGACTTCCTCAACTACGGCAGATCGGGCGAGGATGCCCTGGGCCGGGGCGTCCTGGCGGGCTACCCGGCCCCGTTCGACTTCCACGAGCTCGACCCCGCCAGGAAGAAGTTCGTGGCGATCGCCGACGAGGCCCGGGTCCGGGAGATCGGCAAGGGGATCTCGCCGATCAACCACGTCAGCCCGGACGACCCGCCCACGCTGATCGTCCACGGAGACGCCGACACGCTGGTGCCGATCCAGCAGGCCGAGGTGATGGTCGCCAAGCTCAAGGCCGCCGGCGTCGGGGCGAAGCTGGTGGTCAAGCCGGGGGCTAGTCACGGCTGGTCGGGCATCGACAAGGATCTCATCACGTTCGCCGATTGGTTCGACGAGCACCTCAAGAAGCCAGTCGAGCCGGCCCAGGCCGGCCGGGCCGGGGCGGGCGGGACTCCGCTGCCCGAGCCCTGGTCGCATCGGGATATCGGCGAGGTCGCCGTCCCGGGGGTCGCGCTCCTGGAGGACGGCACCTTCACGATCGCCGGGACGCACGACATCTGGGGCAAGGCCGACGGCTTCCATTACGTCTACCGGCCGCTCGACGGCGACGGCCAGGTCGTCGCGCGGGTGATCTCGGTGGAGAACACCAATGCACACGCCAAGGCGGGCGTGATGATCCGGGAATCGCCCGGGCCCGACGCCCGGCACGCCTCGATGGTGGTGACGCCCGTGGACGGCACGCAGTTCCTCCGGCGGGTCGAGCTGGGCGGCGTGACGACCAACACCAACCCCGGCCGCGATCGGGGCCAGCTCCCCCGATGGGTCAGGCTCGCCCGCAAGGGGGATGAGTTCACCGCCTCCGAATCGGCGGACGGCAAGGAATGGACCCCGGCGGGCACGGCGACCGTCCCGATGGCCGGGAAGGTTCTCGTCGGCCTGGTCGCCTCCTCCCACCAGGAGGCGGTCACGAGCACGTCCCGGCTCGACCATGCGACGGTCGGGCCCTGAATCGCCCGTGACGCCGGGGGATCTTTCGAGATGGTCGGTCCCGTCTCGGAGGATCCCCCGGCTTCCGGTCCGGTCACGTCAGAGTTTCGGGGTTTCGGGCTCGAACACGTTATCGGGAAGCTCGACCGCCCCGGGCGGGCCGGGCTCCCCGACCGCCGGGGCCGGGGTGGATCCGGGCGGCCTGGCCTCGGCGGCCCTCGGGGGCGGGACGGGCTTGCCGAGTTTCTCCAGGTAATAGGCGATCACCGGCCGGACGGTGAGATTCGGTTCGAGCTTCAGGGCGGCCTGGAAATGGTCGACGGCGATGTCGGGCGGGAGGCCACCTTCGAGGGCGGCCAGGGCCACCTCGAATTCCCACTGGGCCTGGATGGCGACCTTCTCGGGCAGTTCGAGGAAGATCCGGGTCGCCGAGACCGCCTGGCCGCCCAGCAGCGCCTGGCCGGCCATGGGCGCCAGCATCCCGCGGTCCCTCCGGATATCGAGGATGGACTTGTCGCGCCAGAGGACGACCGCGTTCTCGTAATTGCCCAGGAGGAGATAGACCATCCCCTGGCGGTGGGCGCCGGTCCCGATCCCGCTGCTGAGCGTGGGGTCATCGACGGCGAGGGGCCCGATCAGGTCGAGGGCCTTGGCCGGCTGGCCGGTGTCGCAATAGAGGTCGGTCAGGATCGGGCGGATCTGCCCCGGCGCGCCGCCGGACTGTTCCGCCTCCTCCAGCTCGTGGATGGCCAGGCCGGGCGTGCCCTGGCTCCGGGCGAAGGCGGCCTTCTCGGGCGGCGGGACCTGGCGATTGACGGCGGCCTCGTCCAGCCGGTCCTGGACCTGCTGGACCCGCTGATTCAGGTCGCCGAGCTGCCGGGTCACGTTCGTGAGGAACTCGGCGTTCAGGTCGCCGGGCCGGTGGTCCCTGGCCAGGATGTCGAGCCGCTCCCGGGCGAGGTCCAGGGCGCCGTTCTGGAGATACAGGTCGGCCAGCTCGAAATTCAGGCGGGCCCGCTCGACCCGGTCGGCGGAAGACTGGGCCGGGGGGAGCGTCTGGAGCGTGCTGTTCATCGCCGTGAGCAGTTGCCGGGTCCGGATGGAGAGCGGTCGGATCTGCTGGGGGGCCTGGGAGATCTTCTGGTAGGTGGCATCATCGCGGGGCGTCAGGGAGATGCCGGCGATCAGGGCGGCTTCCTGGGCCAGGAGTCGGCGGTACGACTCGATGAGGAGGCGGAACGCGGTCGGGTCGTCGGGCTTGATCGACAGGGCGGTCCGGGCCTCGCGGATGGCCATCAGGCAGTGGGCGGGGTCGGGCAGATAGGCCGCCTCGGGCGGGACCGTGGCCGGCCTCAGCCACCGGGCGGCCGCCGCGGTGTGGGGCTGGGGGCGGTTCAGGAGCCGGTTCTGGAAGATGCTGTCGATCGGCTCATACGTCGGGGTCGGCGGGCGGTCCCAGGGCGGGATCGGCCGGGGGCGGAGATAGGCCATCGCGTCGGCGTCGAGCCGATTGGCCTGGAAATAGGCCAGGTCCGCCGCCGATCGGGTGTCGGCCCGGCCGAACAGGACGACCGCCCCGTCGTCGTAGAACGGGATCCAGAGGTCCGGGGTGGACATCAGCCGGGCGAAGGTCCGCCGCGCCTCGTCGACCTGGACCATCATCGCGGCGATGTTGTGTCGCTCCAGGATCGGCCGATACTGGTCGACCTGGCCGTCGCGGATCAGGACCCGGATCCGGTCGAACTCCTCGATCGTCGAGGCCGGGTAGAGGTGGGATCGGCGGTCGATGAACGCCTTCCGCTTCGAGCCGGTCCGCCAGGCGATGGCGTCGCCCCCGTCCGGGGAAGAGTTGAGGATGTTGCCCTCGATCGGCGCGGCCTTGAGGGCCTCGGCCGCCTCGAACGGGAAGTCGTCGGGGTTGAAGCCGAAGCCGAACTGATTGTCGCCGACCTGGCCCCCCCATCCGGTCACCCCCAGGGCGATCGCGACGGAAACCAGGGCGATCGTGATCAGGCGGCCGCCGGTCGACCAGGCCGTCCACCCGGCCCCCATCCTCCCCTCGGTCCCGAAGGTGTCGTGATACCACTCCTGGCCGTTCAGGGCCAGCGTCAGGACGAGCGTCGCCGCGAAGAACGCCGCGTAGGGGAGCACCAGGCCCCAGAGGATCGAGGCCGAGGCGAACACCAGGAACCGGGCCGGCGAGAACCTCCGGCGGTTGATGAGGAACGAGCCCATCCCCACCGCCACCTGCGTCGCGAAGAAGACCACGAGCCAGGGCAGGGCGAGCGGCAGGCGGTCGCCCTTCGGGCCCTTCGGCAAGAGCAGGTCGAGGATCGAGGCCGGCCGCACCGGCGTCGTCCCGACGTCCAGGCCGAACGCCCTGAGGATCGTCCCGAACGCGCCCAGCACGCCCCAGACGTGCGATGGGCTGACGAACGTCGCCGCGAAGCACGCCGCCAGGACGATCCCGAGGGCCCGAGGTCGGGGCCGCGACGGGTCGCCCCGCGATTCGACGGACAGCCCGATCGCCGCCGCGGCGAGCGTCACCAGCCCGAAGGCGAACGACTCGTCCATGTTCGCCCAGAGCAGGAAGAGCGGGATCAGCCCGTAGAGCCGCCCGGGCCGGCCGAGGTTGAACGCCCGGTGGAGCAGGAGCAGCTCGATGGCGAAGAACAGGAGGCCCCAGGTCTCCGGGGCGACGGCCGCCGGCAGGGCGAGCCCCCCCGGCGTGATCGCGACCGAGGAATGGGCGACCATCCTCACCTCGCCGCCCGCCCCGGTCTCGGGCGTCTGGTAGCTGGCCGGGCTGATCGTCACGCCCAGCGCCAGGGTCACGCAGATGGCCGTCCACCAGAGCCCGGGGCCCTTGCGCCGGAGGCCGAGCAGCAGGAGGGCCGTCGCCCCCCGGACCAGGGCATCGAGGGCGATCAGGGCACCGGCGGCGAATTGCTCGGCCGAGCTGGCGCCCACCGCGGTCGTCGTGCCGGGCGCGGGACGGGGCAAGGCCGAGGCGACCGTCGCGTACAACTCGTAATGGATCAGCTCGAAGAGCCAGGGGATGTTGATCCACCGGGAGCCCTGGCCGGCGATCGAGGTCACGTCCTTGACGACCGGCGCCCCGGCCTCGGCGGTCTGACGCCCCGCCTCCAGGTGGGACCAGAGGGCCGAGTTGATCGGCTGGATCTTGTTGGCGGAGCCCAGGAAGGCCAGCAGGACCACGAATCCGGCGACGTAGAGGTCGTAATAAGCATTCCATTCCGAGACGCGATGGGGCGTCCAGGGCTCCGGCGCCGGAGTCTCGGGGGCCGCCTCCTCGGGCGCGATGGGCTGGGCCGCCTCGTCCCTGGGGAGCGGCACATTCGGCTTGGGTTCGGTCATGAAGGGTTTCGGGCGATCGAGGAAAGATGATGAAAGGCGCGCGGACGCGCCGGGGGACGATGCGTGCCATGCTAGGGGGCGGGCGGGGATCGGGTCAAGGGGGTCGGACACCTTCCCGGGAGAGCCGGACCGGGCGAGAAAAGGTATCATCCCGATCGCGATCGGGGACCGGGATGGTCCCCGACCCCCACCTCCGGACCGGAAAGATCATCGAAATGAGGCCCCGGTGGAGCCTTGGAAAGTCCATGATCGGCGTCGGGCTCGCCGCCCTGGCCCTCGCCGGATACGTCGAACAGGCCGCATGGGGGCCGGCCCGGAGGGCCCGTCATGCGGTCATTCGCCATCATATCGGCATGGCGAGGAAATACCGGCTGGAGCTGGAAGGAAGCCCTCCGCATTTCCCGATGTGGGATGAACTCAGGAGTGCCCTGGCCAGACTGTCCGCCTGGCATGAACGGAGGGCCGACGAACTCCGGAAGGCCGGACGATTCGACCCCGACCGCGAGCGGCTCGGAGACCGGCAGACCGGCCCGCAACCGGACGATGACGAGGTCCGCGAATGGTTGCTGGATTATCACCATCCGACCAATCTTTGATCGGAGTGGGACGGATCTGACCGGGCCGGACCGCCGCCGATTGCGAGTCATCCGGCCGACGATCGCCCCGGGCCCGTCCGGTTCCCCGCGAGATCGCCCCGTCAGGGGGGCCCCGGCGGATTCGATCGAGGCCGGCTCCACCATCGCCAGGCCAGGGCCAGGCCGAGGAGCCAGGCCATGAGGATCGCCCGGAACAGCTCGCGGCGGCGGACCTCGCCGTAGGTCTCGGTCGCGGCGCACCCGGCCATCAGCGTCATCGATGTCGCCGCGACCAGGGCGGGGATCACCCGGGGGTCGAAGAAGTAGCCCCTCCATGCCTCCGTCGCCGCCCAGAACGACCCGATCAGCGAGCCGACGAACGTCAACGCGGCGACCACGCCCCGACCGAGCGATTGTCGGAACCGTCCCAGCCGCCCCGCGCGACGGAGGGCCGCCCGGGCCACGAACAGCCAGCCCAAGGCGAGCGAGCCGACCGCGGCGATCGCCAGGGCCCGGGCGAGCAGCCAGCCCGGCCAGGCCTCCCACCACGAGGCCGGGATCTCCGGCCCGGCCCAGTCCCGGCTCGGGGGGTGAACAAGGGACGCCGCGGCGACGGCCAGCCAGGCCGCCCCCACCACGGCCGACCAGCCGAGAAACCCGATCCAGGGGCCGACCGCGACCCAGACCGATCGGCGCGCGATCAGCCTTCGGACTCCCCGCCCGTCCGGGTCGTCCGGCAGGCCCGAGGTCGCACCGGCCAGGAAGCCATAGCCCAGGAGTGGACCCATCAGGATGATCCAGGACGGCCAATCCCATTCGCGAGGGTCGGGGCCCGACGACCGGCCCCACGCCAGGTTGAGCGTCCCGTGATAGGTGATCCCCAGGATCGCCGGCACCATCGGGAAGGCCAGCCAGGCCGAGGCCGACCCCAGCTCGGCCAGGCGTCCCCGCTTCATGGTCAGGGCCCTACCAGGAGGGATCAAGCCGCGAAATCTCGGGCTCGTCGATCGTCGGGTCGCGATGGATCCCGGGCGACGTCCGGGTCAACTCCTCCGCTGCATTGTAAGCCGGCCTCCCCCGAGGGCGGAAGATGTCTTGCCGGTCCGCCCCGAGCCCGGGCCGACGCTTTCGCCATCCCCCGGCCTTGCAAATCGGGCCGGTGGCGTTAATAATCTTGCGAATCCCTGCCGCGGTCGGTTCGCAAACCCGAGGTTGTCGTCTTTCTCATGACGGGCCTGGTCCTCTTCTTCATCATCAACCTGGGCTACTCCCCCGCGGTCCCGTCCGGGCCGTCGTTGGAAAATTCCCCCGCGACCGCCGTCCATCCCCAACCGGCCTGCCCGACGTCGGAACCGGCGGACGACCCCGCTCCCGAGCCCGATTCCCCGGATGACGTGTTCGCCGACGAGATCGAACCCGTCGACAATTTCGAGACGCCGGCCCCCGTCATCGCGGCCCGGTTCGATTTCTGGCCGCCGATCGCCGATCTCCGCTTTCATTCCTCATCCATCATCTCCGTTCCTCCCTCTCCCGCAGCCCGTTCTCCCCAGCTACGCTGTTGATCGGGATGGCGACGACCCGCAACCCCGGTTGCGACGAGTCGCTCCCCGGCGTCTTTCCAGGTACTTCGACCCCCACGACCTGCGATTGACCCACGATTCGCACCGAACGAGTGCCCGAATCGGATCCGGCGCGTGTCCCCTGGGCGTAGCTCGGGCCTGGCCCCAGGTTCCTTACCGAGGTCCCGTCGCCGCCGACCGCGCTTCCTGCGCCCGTACGGTCGATCCCATCCCCACGCGGCCCCTTTGGCGAAGCGAACCGGGTTCCCGACCCCGCAAGTCGGACCAGTCGAGAGGAAGGTATCATTCATGATCTACACGTTCCTGGACAATGTCCGTCACAACCTCTTCAAACCGCTCTTGCTCTTCTTTTATATGGGATTCCTCGTCCCGATCCTCGGCGTCGAGTTCGAGTTCCCCCATGTCCTCTACCAGGGGCTGACGATCTATCTGCTGGTCTCGATCGGCTGGCACGGCGGCGAGCAGCTGGCCGAGCTCGATTCGAAAGTGTTCACCCAGGCCCTGGAGTTCATGGGCGTCGGATTCGTGACCAATTTCATCATCGGCATCTGCGCCTACTTCGCCCTCCGGTCGTTCACGAAGCTCCGGCAGATCGACGCGGCGACGGTGGCCGGCTACTACGGGTCCGACTCGGCGGGTACGTTCGCGACCTGCGTCGGCGTGCTGGGTGGGCTGGTCAAGGCCGGGCAGTTGGAATACAAGGCAGCCTCCTACATGCCCGTGATGCTGGCCGTCATGGAGATCCCCGGCTGCCTCGTGGCGTTATTCCTGGTCTCCCGGCTCCGTGCCAATGGCATGGATGCCCTGGGGAACATGCCGGGTGAACAAGGATTCGACAAGACCGCCGTGCCGCCGGAGCCCGAAGGGGCCGAAGGGGGACACGCCACCCCGACCTCCCACGGGACCAAGGTCGGCGAGCTCGGCACCGAGAATTTCGGGAAGAGGAAAACCCCGGGCATCTTCAGCCCCGAGCTGCTCCACGAGGTCTTCTTCAACCCCGGACTGTTCCTCCTGTTCGGCGGGATCGTGATCGGATACGTCGGCCGGTTGCAGGGCGAGAGCGTGGTGGCGGTCGACGACCCCGTCTTCCTGACGCTGTTCCAGGGGTTGCTTTGCCTGTTCCTCCTGGAAATGGGGATGACGGCCTCGCGGAAGCTGAAGGACCTGAAGCGGGGCGGGGCCCCGTTCATCGCCTTCGGGATCCTGGCGCCGATCGTCTTCTCCACGTTCGGGATGCTGGTCGCCCACGGCTTCAGCCACGTGATCAAGCAGGAGTTGACCCTGGGGACTTACGTCCTGTTCTCGGTCCTCTGCGGCGCGTCGTCGTATATCGCCGTCCCGGCGGTCCAGAGGCTGGCGATCCCCGAGGCCAGTCCGACGCTCCCGCTGGCGGCCTCGCTCGGGCTGACGTTCTCGTTCAACGTCACGCTCGGGATCCCCATCTACATCGAGATCGCCAAGCTCCTGAAGCTGCACTTGCCCGTCTAGTCCTCCGCCGAGGAGGGGTCGCCGGCCCGGCGGCCCCGGCCCGTGGCTTGGTATCGCGTCCCCGGGGGGGAAGACGCGGTGTCAGTCGCGGGCCGGGACCGCCGGGCCGGCTCGCCTTCGAACGTGGAGAGGAGCCACGCCCATGGCCCTGTCCCCCTCCCGTTGCGGGTGGAAGTGCGGGTGAGTCGAGGGTGGTAACGGGTAGGCCGGAGGTCGTCACGGCACGTCCCATCGGGAGGACGCGCGGGACCCCGGCCGGCCGCTCGCCCATGGTCCATCGCGGATCGCGACGGATCGCGACTCAGCGGTCGCTGGCCTCAAGCTCGGCGATCAGCTGGCGGAGGTCGACGTTGAAGGGCTGGAGTTCCTGGGCCCGGCGGAAGGTCCGGATCGCCTCTTCGGGACGGCCGAGGCGGAGCTGACACTGGCCCATCCCCGAGAGGGCGCCGATGTGATACGGGTTGTGTTCGAGGGCATTCCGGCAATCGGCCGCGCTGTCGGCGAATCGGCCCTGGAAGAAGTGGGCGATCGCCCGCTGGTTGTGGGCCTCGGCGAAGGTCGGGGACCGCGCGATCAGGAGGTCGGCCTCCTCGATCGCGGCCTCGAACTGGCCCCGGTTGACCCGGTCGTGGATCCGATCCAGGGCCTTGTTGTTCTCGGGGGTATCGGCGCGGAACCAGATGGCCCAGAGGGCGCTGTCGGCGAGGGTCCGGACGGTGGGGTCGGTGTCCCGGAGCGCCTTCGCCACGGCGGCGTTGCTGCCGAAACCGCCGAGGAGCCCGAGGGCCAGCACCGAGGCCCGGCGGGATTGGGGATCGCCGGACCGGAGCACTCGGACGAGCGTCCCCTCGTTGTATCGGGTCGACACGTTTCGACGGAAGGCGTCGACGTCGCGATCGCGGAGGAAGGTCTCGTAATAGTCGACGAGCAGCGACCCGGCGTGGGGCTGTCGCATGCCTGGGGCTCCGTTCCTTGGACCTGCGGGCGAGGCGTGGGCGGGCGAGAGGATCGCCAGGGCCAGGAATGCCGCCACGACCGGGGCGATCGGCCGGAGACGCCGGGTCGAGCCGCTCGGGAGGGCCATCGGGACCGATTCCGGTCGTCGGTGCACGGGCGGGACTCCAACGCGGTCGGGCGCACGACCGTCGGCGATCGATCGGACGTGATGGGTCGGTCGGGCGGGACGTCGGCGATCCCCGATCGAGTCTAGCAAAACGGCCCGACCGGCGACCAAAATTTTCCGGCCGGTGCCCGAGGGGCCGGCGGTGTTCGCGATCGGCGGGTACGGAGGGGATGCGGCCGAGGCCGCTCATGGCGATGCGGCGATCTGTTTCAGCCGCCGATCCGCGGCGTCCCAGAGGGCCCGGCAGGCCTCGCGATCGGCCTCGGGGAGGGTCCCCAGGGCGTCGGGATCGCGAATCCCGGCCAGGTCGGGGTCCTCCCTCCATCGCCGGAGGGATCGGATCGCCCGGTCGCGGTCCTGGGCGGATGCTCCCGACCGACCCGGTGCCGCGGACAGTTCGCCCAGTTCGGCCTCCAACCAGGCGAGGGCCTGCCGGCGGAACGCGGCCCGGGCGGCCTCGTCGGTCGGCGGCCGGTCCCGACCACGGCCGGTGCCCGCCAGGACCGCGACGCAGGCGGCGTCGTAACGGTGTCGGGCCGCGAGTCCCTTGCTCGGGGACGGGTCGGCGGCGAAGGCGGCCTGGTAGAGGCGCACGGTCGCCGCGTAAAGTTGCTTGTGGTAGCAGAGTTCGGCGAACTCGATCCGCTCGGCCCCGCCGGGCCGGTCCTCGCCCCGGAGGACGGCCGAGAGCCGGGCGTCGAGCGCGGCGAGCCGTTCGGCCGCGCGCCAGGCATCCTCGATCTCGCGACGGTACGGCTGACCTTCCAGGAGCTCGACGCCCCTGCGGAATGCGGCGGCCGCCTCGGGGTAGCGGCCGAGGGCGCGGAGGGTCGTGCCGAGGTTGGCGTGGGCCTCGGCGAAATCCGGCTTCAACCGGAGCGCTTCTTGATAGGAGGTGATCGCCTCCTCATGCCGGCCGAGCTCGGCGAGGGCCGCGCCGTACACGTTGTGCGGGGGCGGGAAGTCGGGTCGGAGCCGGATCGCCTCCCGGAAGGAGGCGATCGCCTCCTCTTTCTTGCCGATCATGTCCAGCGAGATCCCGAGGTTGTAATGGGCACTGGCAAGGCCGGGGCCCAGCCGGATCGCCTCCCGGGCGGCCGCGGCGGCCTCCTCGAACCGACCGGCGTTGAACTGCCCGGCCGCGAGCGCGTCCCGGGCCACGGGATCGTCGGGCGTGATCCGGATCGCCTCGCGGAATTCCACGATCGCCTCGTCGAGTCGCCCCTGGGCCTCGAAGACGTGCCCGATCGTGACGTGGGTCAGGCCATCGTCGGGCCGCAGCGCGAGGGCCTCGCGGGATCTCGCCAGCGCCTCGTCGAGCCGGTGGCGACGCCAGTACGCCTGTCCGAGGTTGGAGCGAGCGGCGAAGTTGTCCGGCCTGGCGAGGCGCTCGGCCTCCATCCGCTCGATCCCCCGATCGAGCGCCGCCGAGGAGCCCGGCCGGTCGCCGCGATCGCCGAGCATCACCCCGAGGCAGAGCCAGTGCTTGCCGTAATTGGGGCGGAGCGCCGTCAGATCGCGGAGGATGGCGACCGCGTCGTCGCCCCGGCCGCGCCCGTTCAGGGCGTGGGCCAGCTCGTGGCCCGACTCGGGGCGGAGGGCCCGGGCCGCCGTGTAGAAGCGGATCGCCTCGTCGGTCCGGGGCGGTCGGCATTTCTCCAGGGTGGATGCCAGCTCGAAATTGAGCCAGAGGTCGTGGGGGTGGGTGCGCACGGCGCGGCCGAGCAGGTCGGCCGCCGCTGCGGGATCTCCCGCCTCGGCGAGCGAGGTCGCCAGGAGGCCGAGGCTGGGCAGGGGCCATCCCGCGATGTCATCCCCGAGGGCCATCGCGCGGAGCGGCTCGACCCTCGGCCTGAGGTCGCGCTCGGGCCAGAGGGCCCGGAGCCGGTCGCGTCGAGGGTCGGGGTCCAGGGCCCGGGCGATCTGCACCAGGCGTTGCCAGCCGGCCTCGTCCCTGGGCCGGGATCTCCGCCGTTCGTGGGCCCAGTCGTCGAGATAGCCGATCAGGCGAGGCCTCAGCGCGGGGGGACGGCCGGCGATGGCCTCGGCGGCCCGATCGGGGGGGAGCGTGTCGAGGTCGAGCCCGGCGGCGCGGAAGGTCGCGGCATAGTCGGCGTCGGTGACGGCGCCGTCGCGGGTCTCGGCCTTGGAGACCCGGATATCGGCCAGGCGGCCCAGGAGTTCGCGGTCGGAGTCGGCCTCCAGCTTCTCGGCCTCCACCACGCGCCGGAGCCCCGCCGCCTCGCCCTCCAGCCCGGTCCCTCCGCCCCGGATGAGGCCGGCGACCTGCTCGGCCGCCCTGGCGACATCGTCCCACGGGCCCTTTTCCTCGGGAGGGGCGGCGCGTGCCTGATCCAGGAGGAGCCGGGCCCGCTCCAGGGCGGCGAGGACGACCCCGCGTCGCTCGGCCCGGCCCCGCTCGATCCAGTATCCGCCGCCCCCGACGAGCCCGCCGATGATCAGCAGGGCCGCGGCGACCGCGACCGTCAGCCGCCGCCGGGCCCGCTCCTCGAGCTGCGCCAGTTCCGCCCGGCGGAGCCTCCGCTGCACGCCCGCCAGATACCCCGTGACCGCGCCGGCGACGTCCGAGGCGGAGCGCGGGCGGTCCGCCGGGAGCGGCATCAGGCACCGGCGGGCCAGGGCGACCAGCTCCACCTCGGCCCCCGAGGCGTCGAGCCGCGCCCGGGCCTCGGCCATGTCGCCGAGGCGGACCTTGCCCAGGATCTCGGCCCCCGACCGGCCGAGGAAGGGGGGCTGCCCGGTGAGGATCTCGCAGAGGATCGCGCCCAGCCCGAAGACGTCGGCCCGCTCGTCGACCTCCCGGACCTCGCCCCGGGCCTGCTCGGGGGCCATGTAGGCCGGGGTCCCCAGGACGCTCCCGGCCTGGGAGGCGTCGGCCTCCGAGCCCGAGCGGACCGTCTGGATCACGCTGGCTTCCGGCAAGGGCGACGTCCTCTCGTCCGCCACCCCGCCCTGGGGGAGGACCTTGGCCAGCCCCCAGTCCATGACCTGGACCTCGCCGAAGGCGCCGACCATCACGTTGGACGGCTTCAGGTCGCGATGGATCACGCCCCGCGAGTGGGCGTAGGCCACCGTCTGGCAGGCCGCCTCGAAGGTCGAGAGGAACGACGGGCGATCGTGCTCCGGGCCCGGGCGTTCCCGGAGGAGAGCGGCCAGGGTCCGCCCCTTGACCAGCTTCATCGTGAAGAACGGGCGGAGGTCGGCGAACTGCCCCAGCTCGTAGACCGGGACGATCCCCGGATGCTGGAGCTGGCCGCCGATCTGCGCCTCCTCGACGAACCGGCGGATCAGCTCGGGATTCCCCTTGTGGGTGTCGAGCAGGACCTTGACGGCCAGGTCTCGTCCCAGGTCGACGTCCCGCCCCTTGAGGACCGCCCCCATGCCCCCGCGGGCGATCTCGCCCAGGAGCTGATATCGGCCGACGTCGGAGACCCGGGCGGGCATCTCGGGCGACGAGGGCCGGGCCGGCGGGACGTCGTCCGCGTCGCCCGTCTCGCGGAGCAGGACGCGGGGGACGCCGCCGATGCTGGCGGCCAGCGTGGCGAGGACGCCGGCCTCGGGCCGCGGGCCGTCCCCCTCCGGGGTCCGGGCGTCGAGGGCCCGGGTGACCGAGGCCCCGGACGGGCGGTTGAGGAGCCCCTGCTCCAGCAAACAGCGCGGGCAGAGGCCCGCCAGCGACCCGGCCGGACGATCGACGCCGCATCGTGGGCAGGGGTTCGGTCGCGCCATCAATGGTCCCTCCCGCCCGGTTCTCCACGACCCGCCGGGCCCTTACCCATGTCTTCCCTGGCCTTTTTCGGGCCAGACAGCGTCGACGCCGCGTCCCCGGTCGTCGCGCGGGCGGCGTCTCCGGGCCCGCGATGCCACGCCGAGGGCCACCAACCCGGTCGCCACCAGGAGGGCCGATCCGGGCTCCGGGACCGCCGTGATGACGACTCGGGTGATGTCGTAGGAGACGAAGGTGTCGATGAGCTGGCCCGGCCCGTCGCCGGAAGGGTCGCCGTCGAAGAACTCGACGCCGGTGCCGAACGTGCGACTGGGGAACCGCAGGTAAGTTGCCGCGTCGGTCGGGATCGAGAGGTCGTTGAGGTAGTTCGTCTGGGCGGTGACGTCGCCCCTGAAGATCAGGCTGCTCTGTAATGCACCCACGCCATGATCCGTCGTGTACACCGTGGACGGGATGTGCAGGCCGGTCACGTCGTTGACGAAGGCGAACAGGGACGCCTGATCGAACACGCCGGCGGACGAGGACACGTCGTTGAAGATCAGCGCAAATGGGGAGGAAGGCGAGGACCCCCGGTGGACGGCCGCTCCCGACGCGTCGAAAAGGGTGAACGTCAACCCATAGGCCGGGCCGAAGTTGTAGGACGCGCCTTGGAAGCCCGTGACGGGCTTGACGTCCGGGAAGAGGTAGGTCGCCTCGAACGTGCCGCCCCGGAGCCGGTCCAGGTCCAGGAGGGGCGGAAGGTCATTCGTGAAGACGTTCGTGCCGTCGAAGCGGGACGTCTCGTTGCTGGAAGAGTTGTATGTTCCGCCGACCGAGAGGCGGAAATCGGCGGCCGCGGGGCCGGGCCCGGCGACGATCGCGACGGCGATCGCGGCGAAGGCCCATCGGGTCGCCGGATGGGTGCGCATGGCATCTCCTCGCTTGGGGGTGATGGGAGGGCGGCCGTTCGAGCGGCCCGGCCGGGGGCACCGTCCCCAGCCCGGCCCGGCCCGGCCCGGGGCGTGCGTGGACGACTACCCTTGATTAACCGCTTCCTCGCCCGACCTTACGGAACCGGCCGGGTTTTCGAGTCGGGGGCCAGGGCATGGAAGAGGTCGCGGATCTCGTCTTCCACCTCGGACGGGTCGCCGACCGTCGCGGCGATCCGCTCCCGGAGCAGGGCCGCATAGCGGCGGCGGAGGCGATGGACGGCGGCCTGGATGGCCCCTTCGGTCGTGCCCAGGCCGGCCGCGATCTCCCGGTAAGGGACGGCGCCGGGGCCGTCGGTGAGGACGGCCTTCATCGCGTCGAAGCTCGGGCCCCGGCCGTCGCCGTGATACTCATCGCGGAGGCGGTCGAGGACCCCCTGGAGCAGAGTCACGGCCCAGGCCCGCTCGAAGAGCCGCTCGGGGGTCAGCCCGTGCGAGGGCTCGCGGACGAACCGGCCCTCGGCCTCGTGGGTGTCGATCGCGACCGGCGCGCGGCCTCCGCCCCGCTTCCCGGCCGATGCCCGGGCCCGGCGGTGGGACAGGAAGAACGAGCAGTCGGTCATCAGGTACGATCGAAACCGTCCCTTGTGGGGGTCGGCCGCACCGAGGACGCCGCCTTCCAGGAGCCGGACGAAATACTCCTGCACGGCGTCGGCGGCGTCGGCGGGGCCAGACCCCTTGCGACGGACGAACGCATAGAGGGGATACCAGTAATCGGAGCAGAGCCCGGCCAGGGCCTCGGTCGCCTCGGGGGTGGCCCGGCCGCCGGCCGCGACCACCCGGCCCCAGTGAGTCGTCGGGAAATGGGCCGCCGAGGGGTTTTCTGCCATGGTCCGTTCAACCGGGAAGTAACGGGGGCGATGCCGGTCGGCGACCCCATCGCTCGACCTCATCCTAACCGGCGTCCCGGCCGTCCGGCGCCCAAAATCCCCGGGGTCGTTGCGAATGTCGGCGGGACGGCGGGAAGATGATCGCGATTTCCCGCCTCGCGGTTTTTAGGATGTCATGTCGCGAACCGGGGGGTGTATCCTTGACGTCGAAGCTCGATGTTCCGCGCCGGATGGCCGATCCGACGGGAGAAGTCGAGGGAGCGACCCTGGGCCGGGCGGGTCGAGCCCGGAGGGCCCCACCCGGCGGATTTCCCCCGGGATCGGGCGTGGAATTCATCGAGGTCGCGGATCACGGGTCGTCCGGAGTCGGTCGATCGTCGGTCCTTCGACCGGATTAAAGGAAGTCCCTCATGCCCCTCGGTGCGAAGCGATGGGTCTGGCTCCTGGCCGCCGCCTGGGCCACCCCGGCCTGGGCGGTCGCCCCGCCGGAGGATCGGGTCGACGCGGTGATCAACGCCCGGGGGTTCGAGGGGGCCCATTGGGGGCTCCTGGTCGTCGACACGGCGACCGGCCGGACCCTCTTCGAGCGGAACGCCGACCGGATGTTCTGCCCGGCCTCGGTGACCAAGCTGTTCTCGACCGCCGCGGCGCTGGTCGACCTGGGGCCGGACCATCGATTCAAGACGCCGGTGGTCCGCCGGGGCGAGGTCGTCGACGGGACCCTCCGGGGCGACCTGATCCTGGTGGCGAAGGGCGACCTCTGCCTGGGCGGCCGGACGGGCCCGGACGGGACGTTGCTGTTCGAGGACAACGACCACTCGTATGCCGGGAGCAACCCCGACGCCTCGCTCGTGGCGTCCGACCCGCTGGCCGGGCTCACGCACCTGGCCCGCGAGGTCCACGCGGCGGGGATCCGGGCCATCTCCGGCGACGTCCTGGTCGACGACCGGATGTTCGAGCACGCCCCGAGCACCGGGAGCGGCCCGTCGCACGTCTCGCCGATCGTGATCAACGACAACGTCGTCGACGTCCTGGTGACCCCGGGCGCCCGGGCGGGCGAGCCGGCCCGGGTCCGGATCGTCCCCGAGACGGCCTTCGTGGAGGTCGACGCCCGGGTCGAGACGACGGCCGACGGGACGGCGTCGGTCGAGGTCAGGCCCGTCGGCCCGCGTCGGTTCTCGGTCCGGGGCCAGGTCCCGTCGGGCCACAAGCCCGTCCTCCGGACCTACGAGGTCGAGGAGCCGGCGGCGTTCGCCCGGACCCTGTTCATCGAGACCCTCCAGAATCGCGGGGTCCGCGTCGGGGCCTCGCCGCTGGGCGACAACGCCGCGCCGGCGCTCCCCTCCCGTGCCGAGGTCGCGGCCCTGCCGGCGGTGGCCGAGTACACCTCGCCGCCGCTCCGCGAGTACCTCAAGGTGATCCTCAAGGTCAGCCAGAATCTCCACGCCAGCACCCTGCCGATGCTGGTCGCCGAGCACCACGGCGAGGCCACGCTCCGCCGAGGGCTGAGGCGGGAGGGGGAGGTCCTGGCGACCCTGGGCGTCGACCCCCGGTCGGCCTCGTTCGGCGGTGGGGCGGGCGGGTCGAGGTCGGACCTGGTCACGCCCCGGGCGACGGTCGGGCTGCTCCGCGCCATGGCGGCCCGTCCCGACTTCGCCGCCTACGACGCCGCACTGCCCGTGCTCGGCCGCGACGGGACCCTGGCCCGGGCCGTCCCGCCCGAGAGCCCGGCCCGGGGCCATGCCCGGGCCAAGACGGGCACCTACTGGGTCGACAACGGGCTCGACGGCCGGTCGATCCTGGTCAGCAAGGCGCTGGCCGGCTACCTGGAGACCGCGTCCGGCAGGAAGCTCGCCTTCGCCTTCTTCCTCAACAACGTCCCGACCGAGGCCATCGGCGGCACGATCCCCGAGGCCGCCGCGACGGCCGGCCGCCGGCTGGGCAGGCTCTGCGAGGTCTTCTACAACGACGGGCCCGGGCCGACCGAACCCGCACCGAGCCCGGAAGCCGCCAGGCCCGGCCGCTGAACCCTCCCTCATGCCGGCGCGTCCGTTGTCGGGGCGACCGGGCCCGTTGTAGAATGGCGTCGCCTGAGAGGCTTCGCGGGCGCGAGGCCTCGACGACCGGCCGCGACGGGGACGGGACGATGCTCAAGCTGATCCGGGGCGTCCAGGAGTTCCAGTCGGGGGTCTTCCCGACGCAGCGACAGATGTTCGCGCAACTGGCGCAGGGCCAGCACCCGGAGGCCCTGTTCATCACCTGCTCCGACTCGCGGATCGACCCGAATCTGATCACCAACACCGATCCCGGGCAGATCTTCGTCCTGCGGAACATCGGCAACATCGTCCCGCCGCGGGGGGCGGCGGGCGACAGCGAGGAGGCGGTCATCGAGTACGCCCTGACGGCGCTGGGCGTCAAGCACGTCATCATCTGCGGGCACTCCCATTGCGGCGCCATGAAGGGGCTGCTCCACCCCGAGGGGCTGGCCTCGGTGCCCGCCGTCGCGTCCTGGCTGACCCATGCCGAGAAGACGAGACGGGCGGTCGACGAGAAATTCGCCCATCTCCAGGGGGAGGAGCAACTCGAAGCGGCCGTCGCCCAGAACGTCATCGTCCAGCTGGAGAACCTCCGGACCTTGCCGTCGGTCGCTTCGAGGCTGGCGAGCAAGCAGGTCCAGCTCCACGGCTGGGTCTACAAGATCGAGACGGGCGAGGTGCTGGCGCTCGAGCCCATCACCGGCCAGTTTCGCCCGTTCGCCGAGGCGTATCGGACCTTCTCCTGAACGCCGCGCCCGGGCCCGGGACGGTGCATTGCCCGGTCCCCGACCGGGCGCGGTCCGCGTTGCTCCACCTGCGCGGCTTGGGCGCCGGCGCCCGCCCGCTCGCGCCGGAGACGCTCCGGGCCCTCCAGACGCCCGCGACGGCCGAGGGATACGCCGGCGGCCGGACGCGACAACACGCCGGGAGCAACACCCTCTGGTATGGCTCGATCGCGATCGCCCCGGCTCGCGTGACCGGGCGTTCCGGGTCGCCGTCAACTCGGGGGGCGAACAGGCCGCGGCCGCCTGTGGCGAGGCGTCCCGGGGGCTGGTCGGGCTCGTCCCCCCGGCGGGTCGCCCCGGAGGTTGATGACGCCCCTCCGCGCCCGGCCGGGTGTCGCGGCGGGCGGATTGGGCGGATCGGATGTCGATCCGTCGCCTCGCGGCGGGATGGTTATCCTTGCATTGCCCGGCCATCCGGGGTTCACTGGGGGAGGCCCGACGCCGTCCTCCGGGACCGCCCGAGGCCTCCCCGGTCGTCGTCGACCGGACCCCCTTGATCGTCCGGTCCTCCGGGGGACACCGACCATGAGAGTCGCCGATCTGGGCCTGCGGACCGTCCGCCAGAAGCTCCGGTTCCTGATCATCGTGGCCCCGTGCCTGGTGCTGGTCTTCACCTCGATCTTCGGCTACGCCTTCACCCTCCGGGAGATCCGCCGCGACGAGGTCCGCAAGTTCCAGATCGAGATGGACGCGAAGGCCGACGGGCTGGATCATTTCTTCGACCGCCTGGCGGTCCTGCCGCGCTGCCTGGCGGCCCGGCAGCGGGCCCTGGAGCCCGGGTCGACGCCCGACCCCAGGACGATGGAGGTCCTCGCCGAGATCCTCGACAACGCCGCGCCCGAGATCTGTTACGGCCTCTACATCGCCTTCCACGGGATCAACCCGCTGGTCAAGGCCGAGGCCATCCAGTGGGTCGACAAGTCGAAGAGCAACGCCCGGCTGGACTACGACTACAACGTCGAGAATGACCGATCCGAGTGGTACCACGGGGCCCGGCGAAAGTGGGAGGCGCGGGGCCCCGGCAAGCCCGCCGACATCAAGCACCATATCACCGAGCCCTACAAGGACGACGGCGGCTCGGGGGTGATCATCGTGAGCCTCACCCAGGCCGTCGAGGGCCGCAACGGGCGATTCGTCGGCGTGGCCGGCGTGGACCTCAAATGCACGTCGCTCGACGATTACGTCGGGACGCTCGTCGAGGAGGAACGTCGGGGCGTGGAGCCGGGCTCGGGCGAGGTCGTCGGCTACCTGATGAGCCCGAAGGGGGAGGTTGTCGCCCGGAGCGACCGGACCTCGACGCTGGAGCCCCCGTCGAGGCTGAAAATGCCGTCGGGCGGCCCCCTGATCCGCGGCGACAAGAGCCCGTCCGAGGGGGTGACGGTCGACTCCGGGGGGACCCCGAGGCTCCTGTTCTGGACCACCGCCCGGAATTCCGGCTGGAAGGTCGTCCTGAGCGTCCCCGAGGCGGCCATCGAGGCCCCGGCCCGGCGGTTGGCGAAGTGGTGGGCGATCTTCGGCTCGGGAGGGATCATCCTCCTGATCCCGGTCTACTCGATGCTGGCCGGGCGGATCACCGGCCCGATCCCCCGCCTGACCCGGGCGGCGGCGGCCGTCGAGTCGGGCAATTACGAGGCCGACGACCTCGGGCCGATCGCCGACCGGGCCGACGAGTTCGGCCAGCTCGCCCGGGGCTTCCGCCGGATGGTCGGCGAGGTCTCCGCCCGCGAGGATCAGCTCCGGGAGGCCGAGCAGGACCTCCGCGACCGAGAGCGCTGGTTCCGATCGCTGATCGAGAACGGGTCCGACCTGATCACCGTGGTCGAGGCCGACGGGACCATCCGCTACGAGAGCCCCTCGATCCGGCGGATCCTCGGCTACGAGCCCGACGAGCTGGTCGGGGCGCCCCGGTTCTCGATGGTCCACCCCGACGACGTCCCGATCCTGACCGCCGCCCTCGGGCGTTATCTCATCGACGGCGGCAGCGGCAAGCCCCTGGAATACCGCTTCCGGCACAGGGACGGGTCGTGGCGGACCCTGGAGGCGACCAGCACCAACCTCCTCGACGACCCGGCCGTCGGCGGGATCGTGGTCAACTCGCGCGACGTCACCGAGCGGAAGCGCGACGAGGCCGAGCTGGCCGAGCTCCGCCGCCGCGACGCCGAGGAGCTGGAGGAGCGCGTCCGGCTCCGGACCGCCGAGCTGGCCCACAAGAACGAGGAGCTCCAGGCGGCCAAGGAGGCCACCGACGCGGCCATGAAGCAGCAGGAGATCTTCCTGAGCAACGTCGCCCACGACCTCCGGACCCCCCTGACCATCGTCATCGGCTACAGCGAGGACCTCCTCCGACGCGCCAAGAAGAAGGGGCTGGACGCCTTCCTGCCCGACCTGAAGCTGATCGTCAACCGCGGCAAGGACCTGCTCGAACTGATCAACGACCTGCTCAACCTCAGCAAGGCCATGAGCGACAAGGGGGTCGAGCTCGACCTGAAGTCGTTCGAGGTCGGGCCGATGATCGAGTCGCGGATGGAGGGGATCGGGGCGATCGCCCAGAAGCAGGGCAACGCCGTCTCGTTCCGCCCCGGGGAGGGGCTGGGGTCGATGGTCGCCGACGAGGCCAAGGTCTGGCGGATCCTGATGAACCTGCTGACCAACGCCTGCAAGTTCACCAAGGACGGGACGATCGCGCTGGAGGTCGCGCGGGAGCCGGGCGACGGGGGCGACCGGATCGTCTTCCGCGTCGTCGACACCGGGATGGGGATGACCCCCGAGCAGGCGGACCGGCTGTTCCACCGGTTTGCGCAGGTCCACGCCACCAGCGGCAAGATGCAGGCGGGGGTCGGGCTCGGCCTGTCGATCTGCCAGCTCTATTGCCGGTCGATGGGCGGGACGCTGGCCGTCGACAGCGAGGTCGGCCGGGGGACGACCTTCCTCGTGTCGCTCCCGGCCGAGGTGGGCCCGGCCGTCCGGACGCCCGGGCCGCCCGCGCCCCGGGCGCCCCGGCCCGTGCCGGCCCTCCCGCCGTCGGCGATCGGGGGCGGCCCGCCGGACGACCGGGCCAACCTCGTCCTGATCATCGACGACGACGCCTCGATCTGCGAGCTGATCCGCCGCGACCTCGGGGCCGAGGGGTTTCGGACCCGGGCCGCCAACAGCGGCGAGGAGGGCCTCCGCCTGGCCAAGCAGCTCCTCCCCTCGGCGATCATCCTCGACGTGGTGATGCCGGGGATCGACGGGTGGGCCGTCCTGGCCGCGTTGAAGACCGACGCCCAGATGGCCGATATCCCGATCATCATGGCCTCCATGCTCGACGAGAAGGAGCGAGGCCTCCGGATGGGGGCGGACGAGTACCTGTCCAAGCCGTTCGGCCGCGGCCGCCTGGCCGAGATCCTCCGCAAGCACCTGGGGAACGGCCCCTCGGCCCGGATCCTCCTGGTCGAGGAGGACGGCGAGGGCCGCGACCTCCTGGCCCGGGCGATCCGCGACCACGGCTGGGAGGTCGCCGAGGCGTCCGACCCGGCATCGGCCCTGGCCCGGCTCCGCGAGGCGTCGACGGACATGATCCTGCTCGACATCAACCTGCCCGGACAGGGCGGCCCGGAGGTCCTCCAGGAGATCCGGTCCGACCCGGCCGGGCGATCGGTCCCGGTGGTCCTGCTCACCTCCGACGACCTCGACCCCGAGGCCAGGCGGCAGATCCAGGGGCAGGTCGAGGCGATCCTGGCCGATGAGCTGCTCGGCCGCGACGACCTCCTCCGGGAGATCCGGGACCTGCTCGACCGGCATCGCCGGGGACGACACGCGACGCCCGACGGGGGACCCCATGGCCAGGATCCTGTACATCGAAGATGAGCCCGACATCGCCGAACTGGTCCGCCGATGGGTCGAGGAGGACGACCACGAGTTCCTCCACGCCCGGGACGGCAACGTGGGGCTCGACCTGGCCGCCTCGGCCCGGCCCGACCTGATCCTGCTCGACATCAACCTCGGCGAGTTCAGCCCCGACGGCTGGGAGGTCAACCGCCGGCTCAAGGACCGCCCCGAGACCCGGCCGATCCCCGTGCTCGCCCTGACCGCCCACGCCCAGTGGGCCGAGAGCCGCGACCGGGCCCTGAACGAGGGATTCGTCGACCATATCAGCAAGCCGTTCAACTATGATACGCTGATCGATCGGGTCCAGGTCCACCTGCCCGGCGGGGGTGCCGCATGACCCCGGCGGCCATGACCAGCGAGGCACCGATGGACGTCGCAGCATCGAGCCGCCCCGCCGATGACGACGCGAGGGCACACCGGTCCTACCTCACCCGACGCCGCCACGAGCTCCTCGCCCCGATCCGGGCCGTCGCCGAGTTCGCCGAGATCCTTCGGGGAGAGCCGGGGATCGGCAGGGCCCCCCGGATCGCGGCCGACCTGGACACGATCCGTTCCACCGCGGCCCGGATGGAGGCGATGATCACCACCGCCCTCGACCCGGCCCGCGCCGCGTCCGACGCCGCCTCGCGGGCCATCAACCACGACCTCCGGGGCCTCCTGACGATCCTCCTCGGCTATGGCGACGAACTCCGCCGGGCGGCGGTCAAGGCCGGCCTGGATGAGCTCCTCCGCGACGTCGACCAGATCCGTAGCCTGTCCCGCCGGGCCCTGGCGCTGGTCGACAGCACGGTCACCCAACTCCGGGATCCCGCCGGGGTCGGCCAGGCCGACGACGTCCTCACCTACCTGGAGCGGGCCGCCGAGTCGGGCGACGACCCGAACATCGTCGACGCCCCCAGCCCCGAGCCCGGCCTGATCCTGGTCGCCGACGACAGCGAGCCGATCCGCGACCTCCTCTGCCAGCACCTCCGCCAGCAGGGGCACGAGGTCGTCGCCGCAGCCGACGGGCTCGAGGCCATCGCCCTGATCGCCACCCGGACCTTCGACCTGGTCCTGACCGACCTGGAGATGCCCGGCGCCAACGGGTTCCAGGTGATGGACCACCTCAAGGCCGGGCCCTCCACCTGTGATATCCCGGTCATCGTCATCTCCGGCCACGGCGAACTCGACGGGATCGCCCGATGCATCCGCCGAGGCGCCGAGGACTACCTCCCCAAGCCGTTCAACCGGGCGATCCTCAAGGCCCGGGTCGACTCCAGCCTGCTGAAGAAACGGCTCCGCGACCGCCACGAGATCCAGCGGCTCCGGTACGATGCGCTGCTCCACGCCATCCTCCCCGGGCCGATCGTGGCCGAGCTGGCCCTGACCAACGCCGTCCGCCCCGTCCGCCGCGAGGGGGTGGCCGTCCTGTTCGCCGACGTGGTCGGATTCACCACCTATTGCGACCGGCTCCACGACAAGCCCGAGCTGGTCGTGCACCACCTCCGGAAGCTGTTCGAGGCCTGGGAGGAGATCCTGGCCGCCTCCGCCGTCCAGAAGATCAAGACGATCGGCGACGCCTTCATGGCCGCCTCCGGGCTGCTGGAAGACGTCGAGAATCCGGTCCTGGAATGCGCCACCGTCGGCCTGGAGATGATCCGGGCGACGCAGGCCCTCCGCGACGACGAGGGCGAGCCGCTGGGCTGGAACCTCCGCGTCGGGATCCAGGTCGGCCCGGTCGTCGCCGGGGTCCTGGGCCGCAAGCAGATGCTCTACGACCTCTGGGGCGACACGGTCAACGTCGCCGCCCGGCTGGAGAGCCACGGCCTGCCCGGATGCGTCAACCTCAGCCTCGACGCCTGGGGACGCGTCTCCGACCGGCTCCACAGCAAGGGGCTCTCCACCTGCCAGCTCAAGGGCAAGCCCGAACCGATCGAGGTCTTCCACCTCTGCCCCGAGACCGCCTGGCCGTGCCCCCCTGTCCTCCCCGGCTGATCGCCGCCCGCGAGGGGCCCCGGGGAGTCCAGACCCCGTCTCCCCAGCTCCATTCGCGCACCCGGCTAAATTGTGTGCGGTAGAGCCCCCGCGGGCCCTGAATATATCCGGGGGGGAGACGCCCGATCTTCCCAAAAGGGGAGAGGGGGGGGAGAGAATGCGGCCTGACCATGCCGGCACATCCGGGTATTATCCCGGCGATCCCGTCGCCAAACGAAGCCACTCGCCCGGCGCCGAACGAACCCACTCGCGCGGCGCCGAACGAAGCCACTCGCCCGGCGCCGAACGAACCCACTCGCGCGGCGTTGGACGAAGCCACCGGCGCGGCGCCGAACGAGCGGCTGTGTTCTTTGTCAAGTGTCGGAGGTAGAGAACGAGGGGAATTGTTGTTGCCTTCTTTAGCGGGCCGCAGCCAGA
>JAABUK010000995.1_pt1 | contig 56464 bp, 49 predicted proteins | sample 5559141 | NCBI WGS metagenome assembly JAABUK01 (sample SAMN10711869, study PRJNA513367) | rock metagenome | isolation source: Antarctica rocks | place: Antarctica: Victoria Land, Pudding Butte nord | collected 2016-01-03 | reverse complement strand
GAGCACCACGAAGACGATCACGACCGTGGTGTAGGTCGTCAGCTCGTGCCGAGTGGGCCGCACGACCTTGCGCAGCTCGTCGAGGATCTGGGCAACGAACAAGCTCACCGAGGAGAACAGTCGCGCGACGACGTTGCCCCGCTTCGGCGCAGGGCGCGGCGACGAGCCCGAGCCACGCGCACCTGCCGTGCTGGTGTCGGTCGCCATATTCCGCCTCTCGCGTCTGGTTCAGGTCCGGTCTCACCGGGATCGTGGGTTCGTGCCGGTCCTCGTTCGCTGTCCACCTCTGGGTGCATCGCTGTCGCATCGCTGGGTACATCGCAGGGCAGGAGGGACTCGAACCCCCAACCGCCGGTTTTGGAGACCGGTGCTCTACCAATTGAGCCACTGCCCTACGGGTGGGCTCAGACGCTCCAGGCCGGAGGACGATGCCGCCGGAGCCCCAGGGCATGCGTCAGCATGGTTGTCGTCAACCACCCGGGCATTCACTGTACGCGCGTGGAGCGGCCCGGGGCCAACCCGCTGCTCCTGGGGGCGGCCGGCACCCAGCACCTGCGCCGGCGGCTGACTCGGGCGACAGCAGGGGCTCCTCCCCGGCTCGAACCTGTTACCCCTCGTCAGCCGGCTCTGCGACGATGGGCGTCGTGACGACGACACCCGCCACCCCTCTCCCGAGCACCGCCGACCGCCCGGAGCAGATTACGGCGGATTCCGCCGCAACCGCTGTCCCTCCGGCGCCCGCGATGAGTGCCGCTCCCGCGGCGCGGCGGCGCATCTCCCAGCGCGTCGCGGCCATCGCCGAGTCCGCGACACTGGCGGTGGACGCAAAGGCCAAGGCGCTCAAGGCCGAGGGTCGCCCGGTCATCAGTTTCGGCGCGGGCGAGCCCGACTTCGCGACTCCCGAGTACATCGTGGCAGCTGCCGCGGCCGCTACACACGACCCGGCCAACCACCGGTACACCCCGGCGGGTGGCCTGCCGGAGCTGAAGAAGGCGATCGCCGCCAAGACCGAGCGCGACAGCGGGTATGCCGTGGCATCCGAGCAGGTGCTGGTCACCAACGGCGGCAAGCAGGCCGTCTACAACGCGTTCGCCGCACTGATCGACGCTGACGACGAGGTCCTGCTGCCGACCCCCTACTGGACGACGTACCCCGAGGCGATCAAGCTGGCCGGCGGTATTCCCGTCGAAGTGTTCGCCGGTGAGGACCAGGACTACCTCGTCACCGTCGAGCAGCTCGAGGCAGCGCGCACCGCGCGGACCAAGGTCCTGCTCTTTTGCTCACCGTCCAACCCGACGGGCGCGGTGTATCCCCCCGACCAGGTGCGGGCGATCGGGCAGTGGTGTCTCGAGCACGGAATCTGGGTGGTGGCGGACGAGATCTACGAGCACCTGACGTATGACGGCGCCCGGTTCACCTCGATGCCGGTGGAGGTCCCGGGCCTGGCGGACAGCTGCCTCGTGGTCAACGGGGTGGCCAAGACGTACGCGATGACAGGCTGGCGGGTCGGGTGGCTGATCGGGCCGCGCGACATCGTCAAGGCGGCGACCAACCTGCAGTCCCACACGACCTCCAACGTGGCGAACGTGTCCCAGCGCGCGGCCGTGGCCGCCCTCAACGGCTCCTTGGAAGCGGTCGAGCAGATGAAGGCGGCCTTCGACCGCCGCCGCCGGGCGATGGTGGGCATGCTCAACGACATCGAGGGCGTCGACTGCCCGACCCCCAAGGGCGCCTTCTACGCCTACCCCTCGGTCAAGGGGCTCCTCGGCAAGAGCATCCGCGGACAGGTCCCCACGACGTCGGCAGAGCTCGCGGCGCTGATCCTCGACGAGTCGGAGGTCGCGGTCGTGCCCGGCGAGGCGTTCGGGCCGAGCGGCTACCTGAGGCTGTCCTACGCCCTCGGTGACGCCGACCTGGCCGAAGGCGTCGGCCGGATCCAGAAGCTGCTGGCCGAGGCGCGGTGACGCCTGTCGAGGACGGTCCGCGAGCTCGGATGCCATCAATCAACAGCCGCACGACGCGTGCGGCAACGACCCTGCCCATGAGCACGGGGAGAGCGGCTAACAGCCGGAGCCGAGCGCCTTCCAGCTCGCTTGAGCCTGGCCGGCGGCAGACCCGCTGAAGATCGTGGGTATGCCGCCCGAGATGCGGCCGGGGTGCCAGAGCTGCGTCGGCGGACCCGTCGGCGGCACGTCGATCTCCATCACGCCCGTCTGCGCGGTAGCCGCGGATTGGGCCGCGAAGACGAAGTTGCCGAGACCGTAGGCGACGGCGGTGTCGTGGATGACGGCGCCGGGCTGGACGACGTGCGCGTGACTCATCAGCACCGCGCTGGCGCCGTCCGATGCGAGGTCCGCCGCCACCTGCCGCTGGCGGGAGGTGGGGCACACATTGAGCTCCACGCCGGCGTGGAGGTAGACCGCGATCACGTCGTCGGGGTGAGCGGTCCGGTCGCTGCGGACGGCGCCGCGCAGGGCGGCATACCCGGCCTTGCTCTTGATCGAGGCGAGCCCGGGCCGGGTGGCGGTGGCCTCCCAGGGCAGTCCCGCGTCCAGGACGTCCGTAGCGGCGAGGAACATCACCCCACGGCCGCGGACGGTGGTGCGGTATGGCGTGAAGGCGGCGGCGAAGTCGGTGCCGGCTCCGATCAGGTGCGGGCGGGACGCAGAGCGGGCGGCCAGCGTGCGCTTCAGGCCGACCTGGCCGAAGTCGAGGCCGTGGTTGTTGGCCACGGTGACCACGTCGACGCCGGCCTTTCCGACGATGTCCAGCAGCCGGGCGGGGGCGACGAAGTTGAACGACTTGGGCTCGGGGACCAGACCCGACCGGTCGTCGGCCAGGGCGGTTTCGATGTTGACCATCGCCAGGTCCGCCTTGGCCAGGACGGCGGCCGCCGAACCCATGCCAGCGGTGAGCACGCGGCCGGCGGAGTTGGCGGTGTTGGTGTCGCCGCCGAAGGCCAGCCGGACGGTGGTCGCCAACCCCGGCCCGGCGGGCGGGCTGGAACTGGACGTGCTTGTGCTGACGCTCGTGCTCGTGGTCGTGGACGGGCTGGGCGTTGCCGACGGCGTGGCGTCGGTGGTGCTGGTGCTGGTGGTGCTCGTCGAGGTCGTCGGCTGGGAGACCGTGACCGCGCCGGAGCAAGCCGCCAGCGTGATCGGCACCGCCACTGCACAGAGCGTGAGCAGCCGGGTCAGCGCATCGGCGCGGCCGGAGGGGCTGCGGTCGGGCTGACGTCTCACGGCGCCTCCACGTGTCCTTGCAGGGTGTCCTTGCAGGGTGTCGCCCGTTCGTCTCGACTGTTCCACAGCGGCGCCAACGATGCCGAAACGGCGCCGTCAGGGGCCTTCGGCAACGCCGGGCGGCCGACAGTCGCACGCTACCGGCTGTCGCCGGATGACAGACTGACCGCCATGCCGCGGCCGGTGCAGAATCTGCCCAAGGCCCACCTGCACCTGCACTTCACCGGCTCGATGCGGCACGCGACCTTGCTGCAGCTGGCCGCCCGGCACCGCCTGACCATGCCCGAGTCGCTGACCTCGTCGTGGCCGCCGCAGCTCCAGGCGACGGACGCGCGCGGCTGGTTCCGCTTCCAGCGGCTCTACGACATCGCCCGAGCCTGCGTGCGCGGCGAGGCAGACATGCGCCGCGTCGTACGGGAGGCGGCCGAGGACGACGCAGCCGAAGGTTCGGGGTGGCTGGAAATCCAGGTCGACCCGACGTCGTACGCGCCGTTCGTCGGCGGCCTCACTCCCGCCCTCGAGATCGTGCTCGACGAGGCGCGATCGGCGTCCGCGGCGACCGGGACGGGGGTCGCCGTGATCGTGGCCGCGAGCCGTATCCGGCATCCGCTCGATGCCCGCACGCTGGCCCGCCTCGCTGCTCGGTATGCCGGTGAGGGCGTGGGGACCGTCGTGGGGTTCGGCCTGAGCAACGACGAGCGTCGAGGGGACTTGGCCGATTTCGCTCCGGCGTTCGACATCGCCCGGCGGGCCGGCCTCGCCCTGGTACCCCACAGCGGCGAGCTGCTCGGCGCGGGCGCAGTCGACCGCGCGCTGACCGTGCTGCACCCGGATCGCCTCGGCCACGGCGTGCGCAGCGCGGAGGACCCGGCCGTCCTCGACCGTGTGGTCAGCTCCGGTACCACCCTCGAGGTATGCCCGGGCAGCAACGTCTCTCTCGGTGTCTACCCGACGCCCGCCGCCGTGCCGCTGCGCCGGCTGATCGACGCCGGAGCCAGTATCGCGCTCGGCGCCGACGACCCGCTGCTGTTCGGCACCAGGCTGGCCGACCAGTACCAGGCGGCCCGGTGCGACCTCGGCCTGTCCGACGCCGCCCTGGCCGGCCTCGCCACGGGATCGGTGACCGGATCGACGGCCCCGGATCAGGTCAAGCGGGCGTTGCTGGGCGGCATACAGCAGTGGCTGGCGAGCGACCCGCCCCACGAATGACCGCGTAGGGGAACGGCCGGCGGGGGGCAGACCGCTGCCCCAACCGCGCGAAATCGACAGCGAACAGACGGCAACTCGACAGATCGTGTTCATCGGTGGTGCGGGCACGGCTGGCACCGTCGGGACGTGGCCAACCCAACGGATCGGCACGCCGTACGCGTCCTGGCCCTCATCCCTGCCCGGGGCGGCTCGAAAGGCGTGCCGGGCAAGAACCTCGCGCTCGTGGGCGGACGTTCCCTGATCGCCCGGGCCGTCGACGCATGCCGGGCGGCCAGCACGGTCGACGAGGTCGTGGTCAGTACCGACCACGCGGGGATCGCGGCGGCGGCCCTCGACGCGGGTGCGCGGGTGATCGCCCGGCCGGACGATCTGGCCGGGGACCTCGCCACGTCCGAGAGTGTCCTGCTGCAGGCACTGCACCTCCTGAGCGACGAGGGCACCGAACCGGAGGTCACCGTCTTCGTGCAGTGCACGAGCCCCTTCATCGCGGGGGACGATGTCGACGCGGCGGTCAGCACGGTGCTGGAGGGAGCCGCGGACGTGGCCTTCGCCGCGACGCCGACGCACGAGTTTCTCTGGCGGCCCGAGCTCGGCACGATGCGCGGGCTCAACCATGACCCGGCCGCACGGTTGCGGCGCCAGGACACCGGGCCCGACTACCGCGAGACCGGCGCCTTCTACGTGATGCGCACTGCCGGGCTGCTCGAGCACAAGCACCGCTTCTTCGGACGTATCGCCGTTCAGCCGGTGAGCGGCACGACCGCCATCGAGATCGATACGGCCGAGGACCTGCAGATGGCACGGGCGCTCGCGCTCGTGGCCGAGCCGGCCGGGCCGATCGACGTCGACGCGGTGGTGACCGACTTCGACGGCGTCCACACCAACGACCGGGCCTGGGTCGACGAGTCGGGGCGTGAGGCGGTGACCGTCAGTCGATCCGACGGCATGGGCGTCGCCCGCCTGCGCCGCGCGGGCGTCGCCGTGCTGATCCTGTCCACGGAGACCAACCCCGTCGTGAGCGCCCGCGCCGCCAAGCTCGGCGTACCGGTCCTGCACGGGGTCGCGGACAAACGCGCGGCGCTGCTGGACTGGATCGCGAGCGAGGGGCTCGACCCGGCTCGCGTCGCGTATGTCGGCAACGACGTCAATGACGTCGGGGCGCTGACCGCCGTGGGCTGGCCGATCACCGTGCCCGGGGCCCATCCCGATGTCCGCACCGTATGCCGCGTCGTCCTCACCCGTCCGGGTGGGGACGGGGCGATCCGAGATCTGTCCGACCGAGTGTGTGCTGCGAAAGGGATCTGACATGACCACCACCACGGCACCAGCCGTCCGCATCGGCAATCACCTCGTCGGGGAGGGGGAGCCGGTCTACGTCATCGGCGAGATCGGGATCAACCACAACGGCGACGTCGACATCGCGCGGCGGCTGATTGACGTGGCCGCCGAGGCCGGCGCGCAGGCAGTGAAGTTCCAGAAGCGCACCCCCGAGATCTGCGTGCCCGAGGCGCAGCGCAGCCAGATCCGGCAGACGCCGTGGGGGGAGATGACCTACCTGGAGTACAAGCACCGCGTCGAGTTCGGCCGCGAGGACTACCAGAAGCTCGCCATGCACTGCGCCGAGCGAGGGCTGGACTGGTTCGCCTCGCCGTGGGACGTGCCCTCGGTTCACTTCCTGAACGACCTGGACGTGGTCGCTCACAAGATCGCCTCGGCCTGCGTGACCGACATCGAGCTGCTCGAGGCCGTCGCCGCCAGCGGCCGCCCGGTGCTGCTCTCCACGGGCATGTCGACGATCGAGGAGATCGACCGCGCGGTCGAGGTCCTGGGCACGCAGCAACTGGTCATCATGCACGCGACCTCGACGTACCCGTTGCCTCCGCAGGAGGCCAACCTGCGCACCATCGACACGCTCGCCCAGCGGTACGGCGTGCCGGTCGGCTACTCCGGCCACGAGAAGGGGCTGCAGATCTCGGTCGCCGCCGTTGCGATCGGAGCCGTCACGGTCGAACGGCACATCACCTTGGACCGCACCATGTGGGGGTCGGACCACGCCGCCTCGCTCGAGCCGACGGGTATCGAGCACCTGGTCCGCGACATCCGGATCCTCGAGGTCGCCATGGGCGACGGGGTCAAGCGGGTCATGCCCGGCGAGTTCGGTCCCCGCGAGCGGCTGCGCCGGGTCGCGAGCTGATCTCGCGCGGTCGAGCGGGGCTGGACTGGACGCACGCACTACCGCTGTCGCCCTGCGGGTCGCTAGTACTGCGGGTCGCTAGTACTGCGGGTCGCTAGTACTGGGGGTCGCTAGTACTGGGGGTCCAGAGCGGCCTCGGCCGGGATGTCAGCGGCGGCCACACCAGCGACGGCATACAGGTCGTCAGCTCGGGCTTCGGTGGCGGGGGCGAGCGCGTAGTCAGGCGTGGCAGCCACCTGGACTGGCCGCCGGTGGCGGCCCGCTACGGGCAGGCCCAGGGCTCGGCGCAAGCGGCGACGTGAGCGGCGGGACACCCGCAGAGCCGCCAGGCGCGCCTGCAGGATCGGCGGCGGGAGGGTCAGCCGCCACCGCGCGCGGCGGCGGCGGCGCAGGTCGGTGGGCGAGGTCAGCAACGGTGGCTGATCGGGCAGATCTCCCGAGCGGGCCCGGCCCACCAGTTGACGGGTCTGACGGACCCAGTCCTGCTCTCCGGTCGGGTGGAAGTAGTTGTCCTCGAGCCACGCGGGATCCGGCTGGTGGAAGCTGCCGGCGACGAGGTCGTCCAGCGTTCCGAAGCAGCCGCTGCCGGTGAACACGAGATTCAGCATCGCCTCGTCCACTCCGAAGTCGGACAGGATCAGCACGGGCACGCCGGCAGCCATGGCCTCCAGGGCGGCGGTGGAACTGACCGTGACCAGGGCGGCGGCGTCCTCGAGATGCCGACCCATGGGACCGTCCTCGAACACCACCGCGCCATCGCTCACCTCCCCCGCTGCCACGAGAGCGGCCCAGAGACTCTCGTAGCGGTGTCGTTCGCGGTGGGTCTGCTGCTCACCGGCGCGAGCGCGGACCTTGACGACCGGCAACAGGTCGGGGCGCTCGCGCGCCAGCCGATCCAGTGCCCGAAGTATCCGGCGCCTGCTCTCCACGTCCCTCGGCACCTTGGCCTGGGCGGCGAACAGCACCCGGCCACCTGCGCGGGGGTCCCTGGCCGGGCGAGGAGCCGGATCGCTCAATCCCAGGAACGGAAGGTGCGAGAGCGCCACCTGACCGCTGGCCCCGAGAGCCGTCCCCAGCTGCCCGAACTCGACCAGTTCGCGACGGCTGTGGACGACGAACAGGTCGGCCTGGCTGCGATACAGCCAGGCGGCCGGGGTAGGCGGGATGGACAGCCCCGGAAGCCCCGAGACGAGCACGACGCGGCGCTGGCGGCGCCCGAGGCCAGGCCACGGTCTGCGGATAGACCAGGCCAGCGCGTCCACGACGGGACCGGTGCAGGCGAGCAGCACGACGTCGGCGCGCGAGCGGTCCACCTCACGCAGCACCTCGGTCATCGGCACGACGCTTAGCGCGTTCCCATTGAGGGATCCCGCCGTCGCGGCGGCGCGCTGAGCCGGCGAGGGCGTGATCGGCGATCTCAGCACGAGCAGCCGGCGAGACCACGGCGCCGGCAGGGAGTCCAGCATGCCGGCAGCCCATTTGAGATAGGAGTCGGAGTCCGCGACGGCGAGAACCCGCGGGGGTCCCTCCTCGGGGAAGCGACCGGTGACAGGGTCGCGGGAGCGACCGGTGACAGGGTCGCGGAAGCGACCGCTTCGAGAGTCGCTCACGCCACCAGGGACCCGGTGGCCGCCGTGGTGCCCGCGATCGCCGGCTCGCCGCCAGCCCCGAGGTGTGCCCGGACGGCGGCGCTGGTGCTGTCGGTCCACCAGGTGTTCGGGACCGGGTCGACCACCACCTGCGTGCCGCGGTCGGCGAGCACCGACCGCAGCGTCAGCGCGGCGGTCGACGGAAGGCTGAAGACCCGCTGCCGGGACGACAGGCCCCGAAGGCTCAGCTCGACAGGTACGCCGGGCTCGTAGACCTCGACACCTGGCTGCCGGCGCAGGTGCGCCAGGGTGGTGGAGTCTTCGCGCCGGTGCGGGAAGTAGGCGAGCGGCTCGCGCGCTGCCCGCTCGCTCACCCAGTCCAGATACGGACGCTGGCGCAGCAGTGCGTCCCGCACCATGGCACTGCCGAGGACCACGGTCCGCTGCTCCGGTGCCCCGGGACACGGCGTGGCGCGGAGCCAACCGAATCGGTGCCGGACGAGCGTCACGCCGACGCGCGCAGCCTGCGCCTCCAAAGCCGGCTCGACGGGGCAGGCCGTCACGATGGTGAGCCGGCCCTCGGCGGCGGCGTCGCGCAACCGGGCACCCGCGAGCGCGCCGAGAATCCGCCTGGGGGCACCCGGCAACGACCGCGATGCCGCGCCGGCCCGCACCGCCCGGGCTCGAAGGAAGGGGGTGCCGGAAGAGCCGGTCAGGCAGGCGAGCAGGTGCAGCGTGGCTCGGCCGTCGTCCACGACGACCACCCGGTCCGGCCGGCGCAGGATCAGGGAGCGCTGGACCCGGCCGGAGAAGACGTCCCCGACGACCCAGGTGCCGCGCGCACCCGACCCCGCCCCGTCCGTCATGGACGGCGCGGCGATGTCCAGTCCGACGGGCAGGCCGAGTGGTTGGACGTGCGCAGTGGTCAGTGCCAGGGCGACGACGTCGGCGCGCGGGACGATGGTGGTGCGGGGTCCGAGCAGGCCGGCGGCGTGGGCCTCAATCACCGACAGCAGCTGCAGCGGGGACTCGACCCAGGCCTGCACGGCGGGCGTCGACCGCTGGGTATCCGGCACCAGGTCACCTTTCGCGAAGCGGGCTCGGCCCGTGCCCAGGTCGCAGCACGGACAATCCATGCTCGCTGCCGGGCAGACTCGCCCGGCCAACGCCACAGGGGCAGCAGATGACGACTGCCTGAACTCCCTCCGCACGTCCCCTGTACGCCGTCGGTCCGTGGACGGGTTGCCGCGCCTGTCCTCACCGGCTGCGCATCCCCCGGAGCCGGGCCGCCGACGGCGCGGTCAATCCGAGTCACAGCGATAAGCCGACCAGCACCGGCTCGTTGACCAGACGTACGCCGAAGGCCGCCTCGACGCCGTCCCGCACTTCACGTGCCCGCGCAACGACGTCAGCGGCGGTCGCTGATCCGCGGTTGGTGATCGCCAGCGGGTGCTTGGTGGACAGGGCGGCCGGGCCGGGCAGCCCGTATCCGGTGCCGAAACCCGCCCCGTCGATGAGCCAGGCGGCGCTGGTCTTGACGCGGCCGTCCGGAGCGTCGAAGCGGGGCGGCGGCGGCGAGCCGTGACCCAGCCGGGAGGCGGCACGGTCGGCCAGTTCGGCATACGCCTGCATGGACAGCACCGGATTGGTGAAGAACGACCCGCAACTCCAGGTGTCGGGGTCCCGCTCGTCCAGCACCATCCCCCGCGCGCGGCGCAGCTCGAGCACCGCTTCGCGGACCTCGGCAGCGGCCACCCGCGCACCGACGTCGACCGCCAGCGCCCCGGCGAGCGCGGGATAGGCCACCGGCATGCCGAGTGTGCCCACCGCGAGCTGGAAGACAACTTCGAACACGACATACCGCGGCTCGTCTTTGAACAGCGAGTGCCGATAGGTGAACCCGCAGTCGCTGTTGGCGAACGTGTGGACGCGCTGCTCCCTTCGGTCCCAGGTGCGGACGGTCGCGATCGTCTGGGCGACCTCCTGGCCGTAGGCACCGACGTTCTGGATCGGGGTTGCCCCGGTGCTGCCCGGTATGCCGGCCAGGGCCTCGATGCCGGCCCATCCGTTCTGCACGGCCAGGGCGACCAGGTCCTCCCACGGCTCCCCCGCGGCGACCCGGACCAACGCACCGCCGCAGAGGTCGGCCGACTCAACCTGGACGCCGCGCGTGGCAACCCGGACGACGGTGCCGGCGAAGCCCTCGTCCGAGACCACCACGTTGGATCCGCCGCCGAGCACCAGCAACGGCTCGCCGGCCTCGTCCACCTCGCGCACCGCGTCGACCAGCTCGTCCGTCGTCGACACGGTGACGAGCCGCTGGGCCGGGCCGCCGACCCGCATCGTGGTCAGCCGGGCCAGCGGCGCGTCGAACTCCTCGCGCACGGTGGGCGCCGCCATACCCGGCTCGGTCGGTCTGCGCATGTCCTAGTCGAGCACGACGACGGCGACGGCGCGGCCGAGTACCTTGGCGCCGGCACACGTCGCCGTCAGCTCGACGCTCACCCGACGGGTGTCGGTGTCGACCGAGCGCACCAACCCACCGACCTCGATGTCGGCGCCGGCGTCGTAGTCGACGACGACGGGTCGGGTGAAGCGGGTGGCGTACTCCACGACGCGGCCGGCGTCGCCGGCCCAGTCGGCGACGACGTTGATGGCGGATCCCATGGTGAACATGCCGTGCGCGATGACGTCCGGAAGACCGACGGACCGGGCGAATCGCTCGTCCCAATGGATCCGGTTGCGGTCGAGGCTGGCTCCGGCGTACTGCACCAGCCTGGCGCGGTCGACATGCACCGTGACCGGGGGCAACTGCTCCCCCTCGCTCACGTCAGCGGCGGCGCGGATGCCGGCGCTCATTCCTGCCCCGCCCGGATCACGAGGGTGGACGTGGCCGTGCACACCGGCTCACCAGCCACGGTCGACAGCTCGCTCCGCGTCGTGACCATCGCATGGCCGCCCGCCTCGCGCACGGAGTCCACGGTGAGGACGCCGACGATGTCGTCGCCGGCGACGATCGGCCGGTGGTGGACGAAGCGCTGCTCGCCGTGCACCACCCGGGTGTAGTCGATGCCCGCCTCGGGGTCGACCACGAACTGCCGGTCGCACTGCTGAGCGATGAGCACGGCGAACGTCGGGGGCGCCACGACATCGGCGTATCCGCGGGCGCGGGCGACGTCTGAATCGACGTGCACGGCGTCCCGCGCGCCGACCGCCTCTGCGAACTCGCGGATCTTGGCCGAGCCCACCGCATACGGGGCGGTGGGTGGATAGCTGCGGCCCACGAAGCCGGCGTTCACGCCCTTCAGCGGCTGGGTCGACGGGGTCTGCTGCATCTGCGGGGTTGTGCTCGGTTCCGGCTGGCTGGGCATGTCCACGAGCCTAGCCGGGGCCGCCGAAGAGGCGCTGCTGCATTCCGGCCGCAAAAGGCCGACCGCCACCCTCGAGGGTGCGGCCGGCTTCGGCGGGGTGACGCCCGGCCGCGTGCCTGAGCGGAGCCTCAGCGGGTCTCGCGGTGCGTGGTGTGCTTGCCGCAGCGCGGGCAGAATTTGGTCAGGTCGAGCCGGTCGGGGTCGTTGCGCCGGTTCTTCTTGGTGATGTAGTTGCGCTCCTTGCAGTCGACGCACGCCAGGGTGATCTTGGGGCGGACGTCGGTCGTCTTGCTGGCCACGGCTGAACCTGCTCTCGAACGGAGAAGAAATGGGCTATCCGGCAAACGCGAGCGACGGGGATAACCTTCCCGCCGGGTGCCGGTCGGGCGACGCATCAGGATACGCGGGATGCATCGCCATCTCGAAATCAGGCCGGTAGCGGGGGCGGGACTTGAACCCGCGACACCACGATTATGAGCCGTGTGCTCTAACCACCTGAGCTACCCCGCCAAGGGTTTCCGGACGCATGGAGCGGATCCGGACGATCGCGACGCTGGGCCGCCCGCGGCCGGCCCAGCGCCTGCGACCCGAGCCCCAATACGGAATCGAACCGTAGACCTTCTCCTTACCATGGAGACGCTCTACCGACTGAGCTATTGGGGCGGATGGGCGGCCACTCGCGGGTGAACGCCCGACAGTACGGCGACGAGGTTACACGCTCGGTGTAACCCGCCGAAATCGGTATGCCGCAGGCCTTGCAGCGGTCCGGCCGGTGGTTCCTCGCCCGGCGACTACCTGCCGGTTGGGGCACCTGTGACTGACCCCTGTTGTGTGTCGACAGTCTTGTCGACGTCCGTGGCGCCGGGCTTGTCCGGGGACAACGGGGCGGGGTCCCGCGCCTCCCGGTCCCCCGGGTCGTCGCCGCGGCGACCGGCCAGCGAGGTGATCATTGTGTTTCCCACCGCGGCGATCGGCACCGCGAAGAGCGCTCCGACGATGCCGGCCAGCGTGGCCCCGGCGGCCAGCGAGAGGATGACCGCCAGCGGGTGAACCTCGACGGCCCGGCCGAGCAGGAACGGCTGGAGGATGTGCGCCTCCAGCTGGTTGACCGCGATCACGATGCCCAGCACGATCAGGGCGACGACGGGGCCCTTGGCGACGAGCGCGACCAGGATGGCGAGCACGCCGGTCAGCAGCGCGCCGATCACGGGGATGAACGCGCCGAGGAAGACGACGACACCGAGCGGCAGGGCCAGCGGCACGCCGAGGATGGCGGTGCCGATCCCCACGCCGAGACCGTCCACGAACGCGACGATCAGGGTCGCCCGCACGTAGTGGCTGAGGGTCACCCAGCCGGAGCGGGCGGCGTCGTCCAGCGGAGTCTGCGCCCTGCGCGGCAGGATCCGCAGCAACCAGGCCCAGATCCGGTGGCCGGAGGACAGGAAGAAGAAGGTCGAGAACATGGTGATGGCGAAGCCCGCGGCCAGGTGGGTTACCGAAGTCGCGATGCCGAGGGCACCGGAGGCGATGGACGACTGGTTCTCGGTGACCGCCGCCTTGGCCTTGGTGGTGACGCCCGAGAGCGCGTTTGCCGAGATGTGCAGCGGGCCGGAGGCCAGCCAGTCCTGGACCTTGGCGATGCCGTTGACGCCCTGGGTGCGCAGTTCCGGGAACCCGCTCGAGGCCTGCTGCCCGACCAGTGCGAACAGGGCGACGATCAGCAGCAGCGTGCCGAGCATGGTCAGGATGGCAGCCAGGGGCCGCGGGAGCCCGCGCATCCGGTCGGCCACCGGGTGCAGGAGGGCCGAGAGCAACAGGGCCACCAGCACGGGGATGAGGATTTCCGAGAACCTGCCGAAGACGCGACTGAAGCCGTAGAGACCTAGCACGATGACGCCGAGCCGCCACGTCCACTCCGACGCGGTACGCACGCCCGAGGTCACGCTGGACCTGGCGTCGAGCTGCGCGCCCGTGGTCGTCGTCGTACCTGCCCGGGCGACCGCCGGGGTCGCGGAGGCGGGGCCGGCGGTGATGCCGTCGCCGACCGATACCGACGGCGCGGACCCCCCACGCCGGGCGCTGGGGGTGGAGATGGGCGTCGTGCTGCTGGTACTCATCCTGCGGTGTCCTTCGAATGGCGACGGAGTAATCGCCTTAAAGGGTAAGCCATGAACGACGACCCAGGCGTACGCCGCTCAGGCGGCGGGTGAGGGCTGACCAGGGAAGTTCGCCCCCGGGACGTCGTCCCACTTCCCCCGTACGTACTGCGCAGGGTATGGCGCCTCGCGCCAGGTGAGGCCGAGCTCGGCAGCGGCGCGCAGCGGCCAGGCGGGCTCCCGCAGGGCCGCGCGGGCAAGGAACACCGCGTCGGCGTCGCCCCGCTCCAGGATCTGCTCGGCCTGCTGCGGTTGGAGCACCATGCCGACCGCTCCCGTGGGCAGACCCGACTCGGCCCGGATCCGCTGCGCAAGCGGCACCTGGTAGCCCGGACCGACCGGGATGGCCGCCGGGGCGTTACCCCCGCTCGAGACGTCGACCAGGTCGACGCCACGGCCCTTGAGCACCATTGCCAGACGGGCCGACTGCTCGACGTCCCACGCACCGTCGATCCAGTCCGTGCCGGAGAGCCGGACGAAGAGGGGCTTGCCCTCCGGCCATACCGCGCGCACCGCGTCGACGACCTCGGTCAGGAAGCGGGTGCGGCCGGCGAAGTCCCCGCCATACCGGTCGGTGCGGCGGTTCGACAGCGGGGAGAGGAACTCGTGAGCGAGGTACCCGTGAGCGGCGTGGAGCTCCACGACGTCGAAGCCGGCCTCGTCGGCCCTGCGGGCCGCGTCGGCGAAGGCCTGGACCGTCTCGGCGATGTCCTGGTGCGACATCTCGACCGGGGCGTCGTATCCGTCGAAGGCGACGCCGGACGGGCCCATCGTCGCCCAGCCACCTTCCGATTGCGGGACGGTTCCCGCGGGCTCGCCCGGCCAGGCACGGTACGTCGAGCCCTTGCGCCCGGCGTGCGCCAGCTGCACCCCGACCGCCGCGTCCTGCGTGTGCACGAAGTCGACAACGCGGGCCCACGCCTCGAGCTGCGCCGAGTTCCAGAGCCCGGTGTCCTGCGCGCTGATCCGGCCCTGCGGGGTGACGGCGGTCGCTTCGGTGAGGATGAGGCCGAAACCCCCCTGGGCACGGGCCCCGAGATGCACCACATGCCAGTCGGTCGGCACCCCGTCGCCCGCTTCCACGGAGTACTGGCACATCGGCGAGAGCCAGACCCGGTTCTTGAGGGTGAGGTCCCGCAAGCGGAGCGGCTCGAACAGTTTCGGCATGGCCGGGACAACCGCCCCAGACCGGCCGGTGTTCCCGCCGCTGCGGGTGTCCGCTCGCCGCCCGCCGCTACGACCGACGGATCGGCGGATCGGCGGATGGGCGTCCGGCGAGCGGACCCGCGCGCTTCGGCGTCAGCTGGCGCCGATGCCCTCCAGGACCCGGCTGCGCTGGTCGGTGCCTGGGCCGCCGTACGGGTAGTCGGCGGGGGCCGGGTCGCTGGCGGCGTCCAGGCTCGCGGTCTCCTGCTGGCTCAGGTGCAGGCCGGCCGCTCCCAAGTTGTCCTTCAGCTGCTCGGTCGTGCGGGCCCCGAGGATCACCGAGGTCATCATCGGCCGGTCGACGAGCCAGGCGAGCGCCACCTGGGCCATGGTGACGCCGCGCGAGGTGGCGACCTGCTGCACGGCGTCGATGACGTCCCAGGTGCGCTGGACGGCGCTGCGGCGGTCGTACGCCTCGACGCCGCGCTCGGGGTCCTCGCCGAGCCGGGTGGCGCCGGTGGGGCGCTTGTCCTTGGTGTATTTGCCGGTCAGCCATCCACCGCCGAGGGGCGACCACGGCAGGAGGCCCAGCCCGGTCGACTCGCAGGCGGGCACGATCTCCCACTCGATCTCGCGGACCAGCAGGTTGTACTGCGGCTGCAGCGTGACCGGCCGGGACAAGCCGCGGAACTCGGCCAGGTCGACGACCTTCTGGACCTGCCAGCCGGTGTAGTTGGACAGGCCCACGTAGGAGATCTTGCCGGCGCGCACGGCGTCGTCGAGGACGCCCAGCGTCTCCTCCAGCGGGGTGTGCGGGTCGAACGCGTGAACCTGGTAGAGATCGATGTTCTCGACTCCGAGCCGGCGCAGCGACGCGTCGAGCGCTTCGCGCAGGTGGCGGCGGGTCAGACCGGCGTCGTTGGGCCCCGGTCCCATCGGGAAGCGGCCCTTGGTGGCGATGACGACCTGGCTGCGGACGTCGGCCGGCTGCTTGCCCAGCCACCTGCCGATGATCTCCTCCGAGACACCGCTGCTGTAGACGTCGGCGGTGTCGATGAGCGTGCCGCCCGCCTGCACGAACGTGTCCAGCTGCTCGTGCGACCCGGCCTCGTCGGTCTCGTTGCCGAACGTCATCGTGCCCAACGTGAGGGTCGATACGGCACTGCCGCTTGCGCCCAGCGTGCGGTACTCCATGGTGTTGTCCTGACTCTTGTCGCGGAAATCGGTGGTGGTCCACCGACGGGACCCCCCGGCCGCGCTGCGCCTGCCGGGGGATGGCTCTATCCTGCCGGGATGGCCGCAAAGACGCACAAGCTGGACAACGCCGCATACGAAGCCGAGCTGCTGCGACTGCAGACCGAGCTGGTCACCATGCAGGAGTGGGTGCGCGAGAGCGGCACCCGACTTGTCGTGGTCTTCGAGGGACGCGACGCGGCCGGCAAGGGCGGGGCTATCAAGCGGGTCACCGAATACCTCAACCCGCGCATCGCGCGGATCGTGGCCCTGCCGGCCCCGACAGAGCGCCAGCGGAGCCAGTGGTACTTCCAGCGCTACACCGAGCACCTGCCCGCCGCCGGGGAGATCGTGCTGCTGGACCGCAGCTGGTACAACCGCGCCGGCGTCGAGCGGGTCATGGGCTTCTGCTCGGACGCGGAGTACGAGCGGTTCCTGCGCCAGTGCCCGGTCTTCGAGCGGCTGCTCGTGGAGGACGGCGTCCTGCTCCGCAAGTACTGGTTCTCCGTGAGCGATGCCGAGCAGCTGAAGCGGTTCAAGGGCCGGATGTCTGACCCGCTGGTGCAGTGGAAGCTGTCCCCGATGGACCTCCAGTCGCTCACCCGATGGGAGCAGTACTCGCGGGCCAAGGACCAGATGTTCGCCCACACCGACACCGCCGAGTCGCCGTGGTTCGACGTCGAGGCAGAGGACAAGAAGCGGGCCCGGATCAACATGCTGGCCCACCTGCTCTCGACGGTCCCCTACGAGCCCGTATCGCGCCCGGCCATGACACTGCCGGAGCGGCCGCCCTCGCAGGGATACGAACGGCCCGCGCGGGAGAACTTCTCCTTCGTCCCCGACCACGCCGCCTCGCTCGAGCAGGCCGAGAAGGACTCGAAGATGTCAGCTGCGCCCAATAAGTCGGGCAAGAAGTCGGGCAAGTCGAAGAAGGAGAAGAAGGCAGCGAAGGCCGAGGCCCTCTCAGCGAAGAAGGCGAAGACCGACTCGAAGGCGGCCAAAACCTCCGGTACCAGCGGAGATGTGCCTCCGGACACCGCGCCCGCGTCGCCTGCGGCCGGGCAGCCGGCCAAGCAGCCGGCGGCACGGCGTACCTCGACGGCCGCACCGAAGGACCCCTCCCCGGCGCAGAAGCAGACCGCTCCGGTGCGCAAACGGACACCTGCAGCGAGAAAGCAACCGTCTCCCGCGACGCCGGCCACCGCCACGACGCCGGCCACCGCCACGACGCCGGCCACCGCTGGGACGACGGTCACAGCGGCCACACCGGCGAGCAGACGAGCCGCGTCGGCGAAGAAGGCGGCACCGACCGGCACCACGGCGCCTGCGGGGGGCCGTCGCCCGCGGAAGCAGGCCGCCGGTGAGCAGCGCTGACCTGCTGGCCGAGTCGTTCGGTCGCATCCGCGACCTGACTCACGGGGTCGTCCAGGATCTGACGGCAGACGAGTTGGCCCGGCGCCCCGCTCCGGACGCCAACTCCATCGGATGGCTGGTCTGGCACCTCACCCGCGTCCAGGACGACCACGTGGCCAAGCCGGCCGGGCACCCGCAGGCATGGGATGCCGCCTGGCTAGAGCGCATGCGGCTGCCCTTCGAGGTCTCGGACATCGGCTACGGTCACAGCTCCGAGGAGGTCGCCGCGGTGCGCATCCCGTCCGCGCAACTCCTCGTGCAGTACCACGACGAGGTGTTCGAGCGGACCCGCCGTTACGTCGCCGTGCTGAGCGACGACGACCTCGACCGCGTCATCGACCGATCGTTCGACCCGCCGGTCACCCTCGCCGCCCGGCTGGTCAGTGTGGTTTCGGACGACCTGCAGCACGTCGGCCAGGCGGCATACGTCCGGGGCCTGATCGGCTGAGCGGTCCGCCGCTGGCCCGCGCTGCCACTGCGCCTCCCAGTGGCACCGCCATCGCTTCGACCTCGGGCTTTGACGATTACCGGGGGTTCACCACCAGCGCGCTGCCTCCGCCGAGCCTGACCGGCTCCGCCGCGGCCTGGAACCGGCGGCCGGACAGGAGCCGGATGCCGGTCGCGTTGCCGATGTAGCTGCCCAACGGGAGCACCGCCCCCGTCTGCTCGGTGAACGCTTCGCCGTACCGGGTCTCCAGAGTGCGGCGCAGCGCACTGTCGTAGAACGCCGACTCCGCCACCGATGTCGTGCTGTTCCGCTGCGTCACGCGCGGCGCCGCGATGGCCTGCGGCAGCGTCATACCGAAGTCCACGGTGTTCAGCAGGATCTGGAGCACCGTGGTGATGATCGTGGAGCCGCCGGGAGAGCCGACCGCTAGGTACGGCGAGCCGTCCTTGAGCACGATCGTCGGCGACATGCTGGACCGCGGACGCTTGCCCGGCGCCGCCAGGTTCGGGTCGTAGGTCGCGGGAGTCGCCGGCGCGAAGTCGAAGTCGGTCAGCTCGTTGTTGAGCAGGAACCCACGCCCGGGCAGGGTGATCCCACTGCCGGCGAGCTGCTCGATCGTGTTGGTGTAGCTGACGACGTTGCCCCACTTGTCGGCGGTAGTCAGGTGGTTGGTCTGCGTGCCCTCGTTCGTCAGGTTGGCAGCGGTGGCAGCGCTCGAACACCTCTGGTACGGCGGGAACGGCGACCCCGGCGCGACCGGTGAGGTCAGTGCGTGCCCGTCGACCAGGCAGCGGCGGGTGGCGGCATAGGCCGGGTCAAGCAGTCCGGACAGCGGCACCGGCACGTAGTCAGCGTCGCCCACGTAGGCACCCCGGTCGGCGAACGCGAGCCTCGACGCCTCGAGGTAGTGGAACAGCGCGCGCGCCCGCGGCTCGGCGGACAGATCCCAGCCGGAGAGGATGTTGAGCGCCTCACCGACGGTGCTGCCGCCGCTGGACGGCGGAGCCATGCCGTAGACGTCCAGGCCGCGGTAGGTGACGTGAGTGGGCTGCCGGGTCTTGGCCACGTAGTCGCGCACGTCGTCGGCGGTCATCGTGCCGCCGCGCACCGGGGCGACGCCCGCGGCCATCGGCGGGTGCTGCACCGTGCGGGCGAGCTCGGTGCCGAGCGGGCCGCCGTACAGGTATCCGGCCCCGTGCTGAGCAAGCAGCTCGTAGGTGCGCGCGAGGTCGGGGTTGCGCAGGGTCGACCCCAGGGGCAGCGGGCTGCCCGCCTTGGTGAGGAACAGGGACCGGCTGCTGCTGAAGCTCCGCAGGTCAGGAAGCGCGGCGCGTTCCTGCTGCCGGAACGTCGCGTCGATGGCGAAGCCCCGGCGGGCGGTGCGGATGGCCGGCTGGAGGTCGGCGCCGAAGCTCCGCGCGCCGTACGCGTCGACGGCCTTGGCCCAGGTGGCGACCATGCCGGGGACGCCCACGGAGATCCCGGAACGGCGCGCGGTCTCGAAGTCCAGCGGCTTGCCGGTCGCAGGATCGAGGAAGTACGACGGGGTGCAGGTGCGGGGGCACGTCTCCCGCCCGTCGATAGTGACCACGCGGTGTTGCTTGGCCAGGTAGATGACCATGAATCCGCCGCCGCCCGGCCCGGCGACGAACGGCTCCGTCACGCCCAAGGTGCTGGCAACCGCGACTGCCGCGTCGATCGCGTTACCGCCGTTCTTCAGGACGGTGATACCCGCCTTGCTCGCGTCGAGGTCGGCCGACGCCACCGCGCCTCCGGTGCCTGTGGCCACCGCCTGCTTGGCCAGTGCGGGCGCGGCTTGTGCCTGCTCGGCTTGGTCCTGCTGGGCTTGGTCCTGCTGGGCTTGGTCCTGCTGAGCGAGCCCCGCAACGAGCTGCGCCTGACGAGTCGGCGCGGTGGCCAAGGGCGCAGCAGCCCCCGCTGGGATGGAGCCGAGCACCGCCCCGGTGAGGGCCAGCACCGCGGCGACTGAGCTGAGCGTGAGAGGGCGGACGCGCACGGCGGACCTCCTGCTGAGGGGATGCCGACATCCCGTGGGCATGTACGTGTTCTCCACTGTCGACCCGCCTGAGACATGGCGCAATTCGAGCCAAACCGCGGCTAAACGGGCGGTCGGGCCTTTTGCCGTGGCTCACTTGACCGGACGCCGCGCGCGTCCTGAACATCAATTGCCGCTTCTTGACTCGGGCCAGAGGATCGCCATGACCGGCGCACCGAAGGATCGAGGGGGGTGAGCCCACCTGCTCCCCCTCGATCGCCAGGAGAATCCGTGACCTCGTTCGCACCTACCGCTGTCAACAGGGTCACCACCCTCGTCGTCGGGGGCCTGATCGCCACCCTGGGACTAGCGGTGAATGTGTCCGCCCCGGCTGCGGCGTTCGGCGGTCACCACGCACCGTCCGGTCACAGCCGGACAGCCAAGGCACCGGCTCCGAGCCGGAAGCTGACCGCCGGCGCCGCCCGGTCGGCCAAGAGCCACGCCAAGGCCGTCCGGGTCTGCGGTTCCCCCAGGGCACACGCCGCGAGCTGCTTCGCGCTCAAGCGGACCGACGTGGTCGAGCCGGCGGTGTTGCAGAGCCAGGCGATCTCATCCAATGCCACGCCCGCGGGTTACGGGCCCAGCAACCTGCAGAGCGCCTACGCCCTGAGCGCCAGCGGTGGCAGCGGCAAGCGCGTGGCCATCGTGGACGCGTACGACGACCCGAACGCCGAGTCCGACCTCGCCGCATACCGCACGCAGTACGGGCTTCCGCCGTGCACCACGGCGAACGGATGCTTCGCCAAGGTGAACCAGAGCGGGGCGACCAGCCCACTGCCCGCGCCCGACACCGGGTGGGCCGGTGAGATCTCGCTCGACCTCGACATGGTGTCCGCGGTCTGCCCCAACTGCAAGATCCTGCTGGTCGAGGCCTCGACGTCGTCGATGACCAACCTCGGCACCGCCGTCAACCGCGCAGTGACCATGGGCGCGAAGTACGTGTCCAACAGCTACGGCGGGCCCGAGAGCAGCGCCGTGACCAGCTACGACACGTCGTACTTCAACCACCCAGGCGTCGCCATCACGGCCAGCTCCGGTGACGCCGACTACGACGGCGGGTCCTACCCGGCGACGTCCAAATACGTCACCGCCGTCGGCGGCACGCACCTGGTGGCGGATTCCAGCGCCCGGGGGTGGAGCGAGCGGGTGTGGAACACCACGAGCTACACGGAGGGCACCGGTTCCGGCTGCTCGGCGTACATCACCAAGCCGGCCTTTCAGACGAACATCAGCACCGGGTGCACCAGACGCGCCGAAGCCGACGTGTCGGCGGTCGCGGACCCCGCCACCGGTGTCGCGGTCTACCAGACTTACGGGGGCTCGGGCTGGGCGGTCTACGGCGGCACCAGCGCCTCGGCGCCGATCATCGCGAGCGTCTACGCGCTCGCCGGCGCACCTGGCACGGCGGACTACCCGAACACCTACCCGTATGCCCACCGCGGCAACCTCAACGACGTGACCTCGGGGTCGAACGGCACCTGCGGCGTGCCACTGTGCACCGCCGGAGTCGGCTGGGACGGTCCCACCGGCCTCGGCACGCCGCGGGGCACGACGGCATTCGCGGCCGGATCCACCTCGAGCGGTCCGACCATCACCAACCCCGGTAGCCGCACCGGCGTTGTCGGCACCGCCACCAGCCTGCAGCTGACCGCGAGCGGCGGGACGACGCCGTACACCTGGTCGGCGACGGGCCTTCCCCCGGGCATGTCCATCTCGTCCAGCACGGGGCTGATCTCGGGTACGCCGACCACGGCCGGCACGTACTCCGTGACCGCGACGGTCAGCGGCGGCGGCACCTCCAGCGCGACGTTTACCTGGACCATCACGAGCGGCACCAGCACGTGCTCGGCCCCCGGCCAGAAGCTGGTCAATCCCGGCTTCGAATCCGGCGCCACTGGCTGGAGTTCGAGCCCCGGCGTGATCGGGCAGAACGGCACGGCGCAGCCGGCGCACTCCGGCACGTGGGACGCCTGGCTCGACGGCTACGGCGCGGCGCACACGGACACGCTGAGCCAGTCGGTGACGGTGCCGACCGGCTGCGCAGTGACGGTGAGTTTCTACCTGAACATCGACACCGCCGAGACGACGACCAGCTCGGCGTACGACACACTGACGGTGAAGTTGGGCGCGACCACCGTGGCCGCCTTCAGCAACCTCAACAAGGCAGCGGGATACGTACTGCACACCTACGCGCCGTCGGCGAGCGGTGCGACCACGCTGAGCTTCAGTGGCAACGAGGACGGTTCGCTGGCTACCTCGTTCGTCCTGGACGACCTGGCGGTCACGGCCCGCTGAACCTGCCGTACGCCTCACCGCCGGGGTCGGCATCCCGTCAGTGGGCAGGTGTGGACCGGGCCTCGATCAGGCCGTGATCGCCGCTTGGGCGCGGGGCTCAGCAGACCCCGGAGACCCCTGGTCGCCGGACGAATCCGAGAACTAGAGGCGCTGCAGAACTCACTCGACGAGTGCATCGGCTGCGCTGCCTATCCCTGACCCGCTGCCCCCTGGTCAACCCCAACGACCAAGCCACCACCGAAGGCCCCGGACTGAAGAGCGCGGCGTTCTGCACGGCGGAGAGGGGCCGCTGGTCTGCAGGTTGCAGCTCGTATGGTCTCGGTTGGCTCGCCTTACGTCGTATGGTGTCCCGGGCGGGTGCGAGTGCGGGGGCCTACCCTCAGTTGGTCCGGCGCTGACGGCTCCTGGCTGCCGACGCCACGCCACGCCACTGGCTGCAAGGAGTAGCGATGCGACGTAGCGCCGGCGTCGAGGCTGTCGTCGAGCAGCTCTACGACGTGATGCGAGTTGCCGAGCCCCAGGTGGTGGAGCAGTTGCTGTCCGCGGACTTGACTGCGGCGATCGGCACCGACGAGGAGGAGTGGGAGACCGACCATGCCGCAGCTGTGGCCGGGTTCGTCACTCAGAGCCGCGCGGTCGGCGCTCTAGCGGTCCAGTCAGGGTCGGCCCGCGGGTACAGCGACGGCGTCTTCGGGTGGTTCGAGGACCGGGCACTGGTCACCTTCGCCGACGGTGAGTCGGTGCCGATCAGAGTCACCGGAGTCGTCCGGCACGAGAGCGGCAGCTGGCGACTGGTGCAGGTACACACCTCGGTCGGAATACCGAACGCCGAGCTCGGTCTTGACCTGCATACGTGACCTCGTACGCGGGTACCGACGCGCGAGCGGCCATTGAGTCGAGAGGCGCACCCCAGGCCGAAAGTGCCCCACCTGGTTACGCATGCCGCCCAAGACACGGCTGGCGCCATCTCGGCCTCGCGGGTGGGGATGCTCACTCGAACCCGGCCGGCCCTACCGTTCACTGGTCGTGCGCGTCAGCCCTTCATCCGTAGTGGTAACGGCAGGCCGCGATCCGGACCGCATCGTCGACGATCTTGTACACCAACCGGTGCTCGTCGGTGATGCGTCGTGACCAGTAACCGGCGAAGTCGTGCTTGAGTGCCTCGGGCTTGCCGATGCCGTCGTTACCATTGCGCTGGATGTCACTGAGGAGCGCGTTGATCCGCTTGAGCACCCTGCGGTCCTGCACCTGCCACCATAGGTAGTCGCCCCAGGCGTTCTCGTCCCAGACGAGGAGCACGTCAATCGGGCTCAATAAGGTTGCGAGCTTCTCCGACACCGCCCTCCAGCCGCTCCATCGCGTCGAGCAGTCGCCTCGCGTTCGCGGGTGAGCGCATCAGGTAGGCGGTTTCGCGAAGAGACTCGTAGTCCGCCAATGACACGATGACGACAGGTTCGTGACCAGCCCGGGTGATGACGACCTCCTCGCGATCGTCAGTGACGCTGTCCAGTACTTCGGCGTAGCGGGCTCGGGACTCGGAGTAGCTCATTGTCTTCATCAGACCTCCCAGGTACGTACAGAAAACTGTACGTAGTCGGGATGGTCAGCGCAAGCCAAACGGCTGCCCACAACGCGTGATTGGTGTCGAGCCAGCCGCAGGCCGCATGACGAACGGCATGCGGACGCGCCGGCTCATCGCACCGACCGAATCGGTCCCATCGAGGATCGCTCGGCGGCACGTTTCGTCGCCCAAAAACCAAATGGTGACCGGGCGCTGTATGCGGTAGTGATGGAGGCCGCGGCGCGGGCGTGGGATCACGCATCAACACTGAAGTGATGCACGCAGACGCCGTTCCACTAGGCGTGCTGTTGGGCGTTGCGCAGCCATCGGGATCCGGCGCCTTCGGTGCTGGCTTGGTCGTGGGGGTTGAACAGGGCGCAGCGGGTCAGGGATAGGCAGCCGCAGCCGATGCACCCGTCGAGGGAGTTCTGCAGCGCCTCTAGTTCTCGGATTCGTCCGGCGACTAGGTTTTTCCAGGGTTTGCTAAGCCGAGTCCAGTCGCTTCGGGTCGGTGCGCGGTCGGTGGGCAGTCCGGCGAGCGTTGCTGCGATCTGGTCCAGGCTGAGGCCGACGCGTTGCGCGGCGGAGATGAAGGCCAAGCGGCGCAGGATTTGGCGGGGGTAGCGGCGCTGGTTACCGGCGGACCGGGTCGAGGTGATCAATCTTCGCGTCTCGTAGTACCGCACCGCCGGGACGGAGACCCCGGCGCGTTTGGCGACCTCACCAACGCTGAGCAGGGCGGCGGGTTTCATGTCCGCCAGCATGCGGCCCGCGGCGGGTTGACCTCAAGTCCACTTGAGGCTCTTGACTGTGGGCCATGACCAACCAGGACGTGCTCGACGAAGCCAACGAACGCTTGCACCGCACCGGGCCTGAATTCCGGGGTTGGTTGTCCAACCACGGCCCGATGGCCGCCGACGCGCTGATGCGCCTGGGCCGCGGCGATGAGGTACCTGGCTGGGTCGCTGGGTACGAGCAGCGGCTGCAACCGGCACCGGATTCCCGCTGGCGGATTACCGAACAGGAGTGGCGAGACCCGCTCGGCGACCCGTCCCGGCTCGGGGACTGGCTCGAGCTGTTCACCCTCCTGGTACGCCAGGAGCCCTGGGAGCAGGTCCTGACCCGGTGGTGGCCCCGGCTGTTGCCCGGCGCCGCCGCGTCCTCGACCCACGGGCTGATCCGCACCGGGCACGTGGTTCGCGCCCTGCGGGAGCGGGTCAGCACCGCACGCCTGGACGAGCTCGCCCAGGCGCTGGGGTACTGGGCCGCCCGCTGGCAACCCGTCCCCGGCTACCAGCCAGCACATGGTGACCGCGGGGTCGGCGCAGCTCTCGACGCGCTACCCCAAGTCGCCATGGACGACGACTGGGGCATGCGCGCCAGACTGGCTGAACTGGGCCAGACGCCGGGGTGGGCTCCGGCCCTCAGCGCGCACCGACCGCCCACCAAGGCCGCCGACGTGCCTGCTGCACTGGACGCGCTCACCGACGCCGCAGTCGCCCGCTACCAGCGCTGGGCGCACGGCGACCCGATCATGCTCATCCACGCCGCGACCGCACCCAGAGCGGCGGCCCTGGTCCTGCCGTCCCTGCCGACCCAGTTGTGGCATACCACCTACCACGCCGCCTGGGCGGTCTCGGCCGCCATCACCACCGCGTACCGCCCCCACCGACCCGTACCCGTGACCGACCAGGCACCCTCACCGAACCCCACGGTCGAGCAGGTTGCCGAGCTCGCCGCCGGCAACCACGACGAACATGTCATCAAGTTCGCCGAGGTCGCCACCGAGTCGCACCACCGCGGCAACCTCACTGCGCTTCCCGCCGCGGCCAGCGCCGCCACGCTAATCGTCCCCAACTGGTAGGCCCGCTTCGGCCCGACTGCCCACTCACCCCTGACGTGAGCCTCGACTGACGCTCCTCCTGCTGACGTAGCTGCGCTATGGCACTGCGTCGTCCAGCACGGCGTGCGCCACGGGTAGGCGAGTCGTGCAGCGTTCGGGCATGGACTTCCCGGCTACCCGCAGCGGCGGCGTCCCGCGGTCGACCGAACCCGGAGACCTGGGACGAAGGAACCCACATCCCGGTGGACCGTCAGCGACACGTGGCGGCCGTTATGCCAGCGAAACGAGGCGCAGCCGCGTTGTCCGTAGGGATTCGGACTAGGGGGAGGCCCCGAGGCGGACGCATCATCCGACATACGGGGTAGGCGGCCGACGTTCCGCAGAGGTTCGTCCTCCAAACTAGGGAGAGCCGCGAGGACGCGTTATCGGCAATACTCACGGCTATAATCGCAGTATGTCCAAAGTCATGGTGTCCTTCCCGGACGACCTTCTCGCAGAGCTCGACGCGGAAGCCGAGCGACGGTCGACAAGTCGTAGCGCACTCCTTGCTGCCGCAGCGCGTCGTGAGCTATCCCGTCCCGACTCCGAACGCGTCGCCGCAGCGATCACACGATCAGAGCAGCGGTTTGACAGGGCGGGCACCTTCGAGGCCGCTGAGCTAGTCCGCCACGACCGCGACTCGCGTCGGTGACTCGCCTGCTCATCGCCACGTCCGTGCTGATCAAGTGGTTCCACAGCGACGGTGAGAGTGAACTGCGGCAGGCCCGCGCGCTGCGGTCGGCGCATGTTGCCGGTGCGATCGACGCGCACGTGCTCGACCTTGCGACCTATGAAGTCGGCAACGTGCTCAGCCGCGCACTGCGCTGGACGGGCGCGGACGTCGCTGATCAGCTGGACGACCTTCACGCCATCCTGGGGCCACCGATGGTCATGACGTCGGCCTGGTTGCGAACTGCGGCTTCGCTCGCGCACAAGCACGCGTTGTCGTTCTACGACGCGAGCTGGGCCGCGGCGGCCGGCGAACTGGGGATACCGCTGATCAGCGCGGACCGCCGGCTCCTCGCGTCGGACTTGGCCGAGTCGCCGACGGAGGTCACCTCACGTCTCAAGCTGACCCTGAACTGACCGCTCTCGCCAGGGACGACCCGCCAGCACCACGTTAACCCTGCCCGGCGGCGTGCAGCCGGTGCACCTACCCGCCGGCCTTCGACCGGTGGGGCATCGGCTAAGCGACCAAGACGCCGCCCTCGAATGTCGCCTGCTGCTGGCCTTGCGCGTTGACGATCACGTCCGAGAGGGGGTATCTCCACTTCCCGATCTCGGCACCGTCGGCGAGCCACTTCGTGAGCACCGCCCCCGTCACGGCGTACGCCCTGCCCGACCCCAGCGCCCACAGCTGCCCGTGCTGGAAGCTCTGGCCGGTGCCGCGCCCGTCGCGGCCCGCGTGCGCCGTACCGGTGGGGTAGCCGAGCGGCCCGGTCTCGCGGCCGTGGAATGTGTAGGCGACGGCGATCGCGCCGGACACCACGGTGGTGTGCGTGGCGGTGCTGTCGCAGATCACCCCGTTCTGGAAGGTCTGCCCCCAGGAGGTGTCGGAGCGGGTGACCCGAGTGCCGGTCGGGTAGCCCAGGATGCCGGTCTCCCGGCCGGCGGCGACGTACGCGTCGTACGACGCTCCGAACACGACCGTGGTGTGCGTGGCGGTGCTGTCGCAGATCACCCCGTTCTGGAAGGTCTGCGCCCAGGAGCCGTCCGATCGGCTGACCCGCTCCGCGGTGGGGTAGCCCAGGATGCCGGTCTCCCGGCCGACGCCGACGTACGCGTCGTACGACGCTCCGTACACGCTGGTCGTGTGGGTGGCGGTGCTGTCGCAGATCACCCCGTTCTCGAACGTCTGCGCCCAGGAGCCGTCCGAACGGCTGACCCGCGTCGCCGTGGGATAGCCCAGGATGCTCCGCGGGCCGCCGAGGGTGTTCCACTCGGCCTGCGAGGCGCCGTAGACCGAGTAGGCGCCGGTGCTGGAGGTCCAGTAGATCGCGCCTTGCTGGTAGGTGACATAGGTCCCCCGGCCGTCGCCGACGGACCGGTCGGTGCTCGTGGAGGCGCCGAGCCGGGAGCCGTTGGCGCCGAGGCTGTCGTACGCCGTGAGGATCGGCCCGCAGCCCTGCAGGCAGGGCGCGTTGTGCTCCGCCGTGGCGTCGTCGCTGAGTGACGTGGTCGAGCAGTTGTCCCAGTGATACGGAGCGACGCAGCTGACCACCCGGCAGGCGACACCGCCGCTGCAGCTGACCTGGCTGTTGCACTGGCCGTAGCGAAACGCGTTGCAGCAGACCCGGCGCTGGTCGCAGGTCGCCGTCGACCCGCTGCCGCAGGAGCAGTTCCAGCAGCCCCGGTCGCAGATGTGATCTCCGGTGCACCCCGACGTGCACTTGGTGCACGTCGCGTTGCAATCGACGATGTAGCGGTAGCCGCCGCAGCACCAGGAGGAGTCCGCGGCCTTCCACCACCCGGCGGTGAACGTGTTCGGCGGGCAGGCGTTGACGCCGTTGTTGACCGTGCAGCAGAAGACCGTGTAGCCGTCGGCCGCGGTGCTGTCCGGGCCGCAGACCGAGGAGTACGCCGCCACGGGACGCAGCAGGTAACCGCGGGGGTCCAGCGCTAGAGCCGAGCCGACGACGGCCGTCTGCGCCAGAAACCCCCGGCGGCTGACGGAGGGCCCGGCGCCCAAGGCGGCGCCGATCCGGTCGACGAGGCGGACGCTGCGGCTGGCCGAGGAGTCCCGGGACAGGTCGTCGATTGCGCTCATGACGCGAGACCCCTTCGCAGCAACGTGGACCGGTCGACGACGGTCAACCCGGCGAGCAGCCGTCCCGCTCGGGGCACCAACGCCATCCTTCGGGCATGGCTGCCGAGCACGACGAAGACACAGAACGCGCGGTCGCCCTCGGTGCAGAAGTGCTGGGCGGCGCTGCGGCCGGGGACGATCCGCTGCAGCCGGGCAGGCCCGAACTGCGACGGAGCGAGTTTGGGCAGCCCCCGCCGGGCGAACAGCCCGCGGCCGGCGAGCTCGGAGCCGTACTCCACCAGCGCCACGAAGATGTCGTCCGCGCCGAGCAGCTCCACCACACCGACGCCGAAGTCACCGCGCTGCGCCGGCAACGGCCGGGTGCACGCGTGCAGGACCGGATGGGTGACCTCCCCGGGCACGTCGGCCGGACGCCGGTAGGCGAGCGCGGTCCAGCCGGTATCCCCGGCCAGCGACAGCCCGTACGAGTGCGCCGTTCCGTTCGCCATGATCACCCTCCACCCGTCAGGACCGACATCCGGGCCGCATCCGCGAGCGCGACGCCGACGAGGGCGGCGCCCGCGGCGGCGAGAGAGAGCTGGGCCAGCCGGTCTGCCGCCGGGCCCCACCGGTCCAGCCGGCGGAAGGCCCGGTGCAGGCTGCTCCGGTCGGCGGCGCGCGCCATACCGAGCACCGGCAGGGCGCGGACCGCTCCGAACACCGTTCCGAGCAGCAGGCCCACCCGGAGGTCGCCGGAGAAGGCGCACAGCAGTGCCATCGCGTAGACCGTCGCACTGGTGACGATCGTGACCACGCCGAAGCCGAGCTGGGCGCCGAATCCGACGCCGTAGACCCAGCCGCGGTATCGGCCGAGCCACGCCTCGTCCACCTGACGCCGCCAGGTAGGCAGGCGAAGGCCGAGTACGCCGCGGTCAAGCAACAGTCCGACCAGGAGCAGCACGCCCACGACGGCGGCCGCGGCAGGCGAGGTCCGCCAGGCTCGTGGAAGCAGCGACCCGAGGGCTGCGAAGAGCGCGCCCACCGCGCCGCCGCCGACGAGGGAACCGGCCAGATAGGCGACCGCGGTCACCACCCAGCGCGAGGATCGGGCCCGCTCACCGAGCGGGCTGATGCTGGCGAGCATCGACTCTCCTCAAGGCGACCAGGTCGAGCGCACCGCGGCGACGACCGTGATCGGCAGCCCGGCAGCCAGGGCCGTGAGGGCGGCGATCACTGGTGACCGCCGTCGCCGACTGAGCCGGCCGACCGGTGCTGGGCGTGGTCGTGGGCGCCAGAGCGATCGGGATGTTCGGGGTGCGCGGCGCGCTCCGGGTGCTCGTACATGCTGGGGTGGCCGGGGCGGACACCCGCGGCGAGCAGCTCCCGATCCATCCGCACCGGGTCGTCCCGGTCCGCCGCGGTCGAGCCGGCCGAGGAGGCGCCCACTGACGGAAATCCCGGACCCGTGCGGCCAGCTTCGCGCCGCGCCTCCGCCGAGTCGTCGACCGCCTGGCCGATCAGATCGCGCACCTGACCCCAGGTGGTGGACGACCCCTCGCCGGTGATCACGCCGTCCTCGACGTAGACGAAGTACGGCGAGCCCGGGACGGCGAACCCGTTCCAGGCCGCGGTGGACTGCACGACCTCGAGGTTGTCACCGGCGAGCTGGCGCAGCCGGCTGACGCTCTCCTGCTCGGGTCCCTTCGTGACGACCGCGAGCCGCGCGTCCCCCGGCACATCCTGCGCGTGGGCGGAGAACTCGTCCCAGAAGGTCTGGCAGACGCTGCATCCGCTGGACATGAAAGCCAGGAGGGTACGCCGACCCGTGCCAGACACCGGCACCGTCACCGCCTGCCCCTCCAACGAAGTACCGACGACGTCGGCCGCTGCCGTGGTGGCGGGACGGCTGGCCGGCACGACACCGCGCTCGAGCTGCACCGGAACCGGGCCGGGTGCCGACGATCCCGCCTCTGCCTCCAGCTCCAGCCCGGCACCGAGCTCGTGCAGGGCGCGCAGGATGAGCCCGTGGCTGCGCAGCAGACCCAGCACCAGGACGGCGAGCAGGACGATCGCCAGCCCCTCCGCGACGACGACGGTCAGCATCGGCTTCATCCCTTCCGCGGGTCGGCAGTCGCGACCCGTCGCGCTGTCGAGGTGATCGCTGTGGCGCTGACTCTCGGCAAAACGGCCAGGACCAGGTAGGCCAACAAGGCCAGCAACGCGGCATACCCCGCTGTGGCCGCCAGGAGTGCGGGCGGCAGGGCGCGCCAGACGCCGGGCGGTGGGGGCGCGAAGGCGGCGACCCCGGCCGTCAGGGCGAGGGCACTCGTCAGCACCAGGTGCGTCCGGGTTGCGGGCGTGTCCGCCCGGCCGAAACAGCCGCAGGACGCCAGCACGCCACCGCGGCGCAGGACGCGGATGACGAAGGCGGTGAAGATCAGGTAGGCGATGCAGACCAGTGCGGCCGCCAGCCGGCCGGGCACGGCGATCGCGGTCGCCCCGATCCCGACCTCGGCGAGCGCGGCGACGCGGACCAGGACGCGCGCCGACGGCAGGCCAGCGGACCGCAGCGCGCGAACCAGGGGCAGCGGGTCAGCAAGCTTGGGCAGCCCAGCGGCGACGAGCAGGACAGAGGCGGCCAGATAGGGCGCGCAGACCACCGACCACATACGACACACCCTTCGCTAGCGCCCGATGATCAGACATTAGCGTGTATGTGGTCTCGGTTGTCTCTGCTGAAGGCAGCCTCAGGGGCGGGCCAGCGTCACGATCATGTCCGAGCGCCAGATGCCGGCATAGCGGATCTGTGCCCCGGTATGTGGAGCTTCGATCATCATGTCGTTGCCGATGTACAGGCCCACGTGATGGATGCCCGCAACGTCGGGGCCGTAGAAGATCAGGTCTCCCGGGCGGCGGTCGGCGATCGAGACGTGCTTGGTATGGGCGTACTGCCAGCCGGTGTAATGGCCGAGGCTGACTCCCGCCTTCTCCCAGGCCCGCATGGTCAGGCCGGAGCAGTCGAAGCGGTCCGGGCCGGCGCCGCCCCACAGGTACCACTTGCCGACCTGCGCCTTGGCGAAGTCGATGACCGCAACGATCCGCGCCGACGGCGCCGCCGCGCCGGTGGGGTCCGAACCGGAGCCGGCGTGCCCGGCGCCGTAGAGCTTGATCGCGGCGGCCCTAGTGCGGCGGTCGTTCTCGGACTGCAGCGCCGCCTGGTGTTCCTGCTGCAGCGCGAGCGAGGTCTGCTCCAGCGCGGCCAGCTCCAGCACCATCGCGTCCTGGCGCCGCTTCAGCTCCGCCGTCTGCGCGGACGCGTCGTCGGCCGCAGCCTGGGCTGCGTCCTTGGCCTCCTGGGCGGTCTGCGCCGCGGCCAGCTGCTCGGCCTGCGCCTGCGCCGCCTGGCGCTGCAGGACCGCCGCCACGGTGTTCGTCGCCTGGGCCTGCTGCAGCCCGCGGTCGCGGATGTCGCTGAGCGTCCCGAGCATGGCGGCGCGGTCCAGCAGCTCCTGCGGACCACCCTTGGTCAGGAACGGCTCGAGGTCGCCGAGATTTCCCCCCTCGATGTAGCTGTGCGCGGCCAGGCTGCCGACCCGGTCCTGCGCCTCCTTGGCCGCCTGGACAGCCGCCCCCGCTCGGGCCCCTGCGGCGTCGGCGGCAGCCGTGCGCTGCTCCAGCAGAAGTTCGGCGGCGTTGTACTTCTCCGCGGCGATCTCGGCGGCGTCCCGCACCTGTTGCAGCTTGGCCGCCGCGACGGAGTACTGCGCCTGGATCGCCTGCACCTGCGCGGCCTTGTCTGCAGCCCGCTTCTTGGCGTCATCCAGCTGCCCGTCGGTGAGCATCCCGCCGATGAGGCCGGCGTTCACCGCAACGTCAGCGGCTCCGCCGGTCGCCGGCCCGGCGCCAGGGCCGACACTGGTCGTCGAACCCGGGGTGGGGCTGGGTCCCGGGTCGGCGAAGGCCCCGGTGGACGGCAGCGCCAGCGCCGTACAGGAGACGCCGGCGAGAGCACCCAGGACGGCGCGACCCGATGCACGCCGTAGCGCGCTTCGGGTGCTGCCAGAGCTTGGGGTCCGCACGTGCGGGGTCCTTTCGCGTTCCGGGGTGAAACCCCACACTATGGACAACGAAGGGTGTTCGGAAGGGAACCAGCGACGTAGTGCTCCCGAACGACCAACCGTAAGACTCCGTTGACCGGTTGCATGGCCCGTGAACACGTTGGGCTCCGAGCGCCACCGTAGGTCAGCCGGCCAGCTGGTCCACGACGCCGGCGAACACGCGCGGCAGCAGGGCCGCTGCCGGGACGATCGACCGGGCCAGCGGCGGCTGCCGGCGGGCCCACAGGAGCGACTCCGTGAGCACACGGTAGCGCCGCGACGCCGCGGCCCACTCGGCCTCGTACCGTCCAGGCCGACCCGCCACCAGGCAGCGCACCAGGGCCTCGGCGCAGGCGATCGAGACGGCGATGCCCTCGCCGGTCAGCGCATCGACATAGCCCGCGGCGTCTCCCACGAGCAGCACCCGGCCGGCGACCCTGGAGCGGACCCGCTGCCGCAGCGGCCCGGCCCCTCGCACGGCCGTCGCGGCCGACGCCGGCAGCCGATCGGCCAGCCGCGGGAACCTGCCGAGCTGCTGCTCGTACGGCCCCCGCTCGCGTGTGAGCACCGCCACCCCCACGAGGTCGTCGGCCACCGGCGTGACATAGGCCTCGGCCCCTGCCGACCAGTGCACCTCCACCAGATCGGTCCAGGGGCGCATCGGGTAATGCCGGCGCAGTCCGTAGCGGCGCTCGCGCCAGTCCGGAAGGCAGAGGCCCAGCTGCTCCCGGATCGGCGAATGCAGCCCGTCGGCTGCCACCAGGTATCGCGCCGTCCGGCCGCCGGCCGTCACCGAGGTCTCGTCCTGGCGCACCTCGCCCACCCGCCCCGGGACGATCTGCACCCCCTGCGACAGCGCCCGCGCCTGCAATCCCGCCTGCAGGGCGGTCCGGCGGACCCCCATCCCGTCGCCGCTGGCGAATCGCGCCTCCGCCTGCCTCCGGTCGTCCACGTAGCGGATTCCGCGCAGTGGTCGTCCTTGCAGGGACACCTCGAGCTGCCCGAGGGCGCGCACGGCAGCGGGCATCAGCCCCTCTCCGCAGGCCTTGTCGATCGGGCCGTCCCGCTGCTCGATGACCACCACGCTCAGGCCCGCGCGGACGGCATACAGGGCAGTGGCCAGCCCGGCGGGACCGGCGCCGACGACGAGCAGGTCGGTCATCGCGCGGGCACGCTGGCCAGTGCGGCGTCCTCGGTGCGGATCCGGATCCGCAGCAGGGCGGCGTTGAGGACCGTAAAGATCACCGCCGTCACCCAGGCCGTGTGCACCAGCGGGAGGGCGATACCTTCGGCCACCACGGCGACGTAGTTGGGATGGCGGACCAGCCGGTATGGCCCACCGGTCACCAGCGCAAGGCCGGGGACCACGATGACCCGGGTGTTCCAGCGCGACCCGAGGGTGGTGATGCACCACCACCGCAGGGCCTGCGACGCGATCACCACCGCCAGCATCGGCCAGCCGAGGGCCGAGTCGAAAGGCCGGTCGGCCACCGCCACCTCCACCAGTGCGCCGACCAGCAGACCCGAGTGCAGGACCACCATCGGCGGGTAGTGCCCGGCACCGTATTCGCGGCCGCCGCGCTGCATGCTCCACGCGGCGTTGCGCCTGGAGACGACCAGCTCGGCCAGCCGCTCGGCTGCGACGAGCAGGATCAGCAACGCATACGGGAGCGGCAGGGACATGGGTCGTTCGCTACCAGCGCAGCAGGACGAGCTCGGCGCAGAAGCCAGGACCCATGGCCAGCAAGACCCCGGGCGAGCCGGGCGGAGGCGGCTGCCGCATCGTCTCGGCCAGCACGTGCAGAACGGACGCGGACGAGAGGTTCCCGATCTCGGCGAGGGATCGCCAGCTCAGCTCCAGCGCATCCGGCGGCAGGTCGAGGACCGCCTCGACCGCCTCCATCACCTTGGGACCGCCGGGATGGGCGACCCAGGCGACGATGTCGTCGGTCTTCAGGTCGTGGTCGGACAGGAAGCCGCTGACGTCCTCGCCGAGGTACTCGTGGACCAACGACGGCACCTCGGCGCCGAGGACGATCTTCAGGCCCGACTCGCTGATGTCCCAGCCCATCGCCCGTTCGGTGCCGGGATACAGGTGCGCGGTCGTGGCGAGGACCTCCGGGGCCGGGCCCCAGTCGGCGCCGGACGGCGGGCGCCGGTCGCTGCCCACGGCCACGACTGCGGCCGCGCCGTCACCGAACAGGCCGCTGGCGATCATGTTGGCGGTCGAGACGTCGCCGCGCTGCAGGGTCAGCGAGCACAGCTCGACCGACAGCAACACCGCCACGTGGTCCGGCCAGCCCCGCAGGTAGTCGTGCATCCGGGCCACTCCGGCCGCGCCGCCGAGGCACCCCAACCCGAGCATGGGCACGCGCTTGACATCGGTGCGCAGTCCGATGCGCGTGGCAATCCGCGCCTCGATCGACGGGACGGCCACACCGGTGACGGTGGTGGAGAAGATGATGTCGACGTCGCTGGGGCGCAGCCCGGCCGTCTCGAGGGCGCCCAGCAGCGCCTGTGATCCGAGGTCGACGGCCGCCTCGATGAAGGCGTCGTTGGCCGCTCCGAAGCCGCCGAGATCGCGGTAACGCTCCAGCGGCAGCGCCAGGTGGCGGTAGCCGACCTGGGCGTTGCTGTGCAATCGGCGCAGCAGAGCGTGCTTGCCGTCCGGGCCGAGACACACCTCGGCGAGGGTCTCGGTGATCTCGACCTGGGGGTATCGATGCGCGGGCAGCACCGGGTGCACGGCCACGAGGCGAGTCATTGAGTCAGGGTACGAGGTGCCGGAGGCGGCTCGGTGCGGCAGCCCCGGCCCGGCAACGTGTCGCCGGGGTGCGGCCGCCGTCGGTTCCGCTCGGTTATCCTCGGTGGCGATGGGCGACACCACCGGTACGACGGACGGCGTACTCGCGTCTCCTAGGCCAGCGCCACAGGAGCACGTCGTCCTGCTCGACGAGGCCCACCGGCCGATCGGCTCGATGGCCAAGGACGACGTGCACGGCGCCGACACCCCCCTGCACCTGGCGTTCTCCGTCTACGTCTTCGACGGAGCCGGCCGGTTCCTGGTGACCCGCCGCGCGAGCGCCAAGCGGACCTGGGGCGGGGTCTGGACCAACTCCTGCTGCGGACACCCGCAGCCCGATGAGGACGTGGCTGAGGCGGCCGGGCGCCGACTCGAGCAGGAGCTCGGCCTGGTGGCGAGCGAGCTGCGCCTGGTGCTCCCGGATTTCGCCTACCGTGCCGTGTCCGCCGAGGGGGTCGTGGAGAACGAGGTGTGCCCCGTATTCACGGCACGGGTGACCGGCGACCCGGTGCCGGACCCCGCCGAGGTGGCGCAGTGGCGCTGGGTGGACTGGGGTGACTTCCGTGCCGCGGCGGCGCTCGCGCCGTGGGCGTTCAGCCCATGGGCGGTCCAGCAGACCCGCCTGCTGACGTGAACCGGCCGGCAGCAGTGCACGCTGCGGGTACGGCGTCGGGGCGTCACTCGGCGGCGCTCCGCGGCACTCGGGGCACTCGCGGCACGGACCGGCGCGAGCGGGCCGGCCTGACGGGGCCGACACCGTGGGCCTGACCTCGCTCGGGTTCTTCATCCTGGTGGCGCTGGTCACGGTGTCGCTGCCGTGGCTGCTGCTGCTGCTGTGGCGGCGCTCGCCCCGGTCGTCCCGACGTGCCGCCGTCCTGCTCGTCGTAGGCGTGATGCTGGCCCAGGCGAGCGCCATCGCGGCCGTCTCGGTCGGCGTCAACCGCGCTTTCGGCTTCTTCCCGACCTGGGGCGCGGTGTTCGGGCGCCCGCCGCCGGTCCCCCGGCTGATGTCCGGCCCAGCGCGACCGCTGGACCCGCGGGTGCTCGACGAGCCGGCCGACGACCACGGGAGCCTACGCACCTACCAGGTGGCCGGGGAACGCTCCGGCATCCGGGACCGCGTCGTCGCGTGGCTGCCACCGCAGTACGCGGACGTGTCCTTCGCGGGCACCCGGTTCCCCGTCGTGACGGTGCTCGGGGCGGCGTACCTGCCGGTGTCCACGTTCGTCGACCAGCTCGACTTCGGCCGGATCGCGAGCGCGGAGATCCGCTCGGGGCGGGTGGCGCCGTTCGTGGCCGTGTTTCCCGAGATCAACGTGCAACTGCCGGTGGACACCGAATGCACTGACATACCAGGCGGTTCGCAGGGTTACACATGGCTGGCGCAGGACGTGCCTACCTGGGCCGAGCACACCCTGCGGGTGCGTCCGCAGGGCCAGGCGTGGGGCGTCATGGGCTACTCCACCGGCGGGTTCTGCGCGGCGAAGCTGCACCTGCGCCGACCGGCCACGTTCGGGGCAGCCGCCTCCCTGGAGGGCTACTTCCGACCGGAGCTTGACGGAACGACCGGTGACCTGGCCCGTCTCTACTCCATGGATTCCGCGCTCGCGCAAAAGAATTCGCCTGAACGCCTGGTGGAGGGACGCGCCGGGACGGCCGCAGCGGCAACGCGTGTGCTGGTCATGACGTCCACGAGCGACCCCCAGTCGTATGCCGCGTCGATGCGCTTCGTCGACCGCGCCCGAGGCTTGCCGGGCGTCCGCCTCTATCTGGTGCCGGGGGCCGGCCACTCCTTCGCCGTAGTGCGCGCCGTGCTCCCGCCGGCCATGCAGTGGCTGGCGGCTCAGTCCGCGCGCTGACGCGGGCGACCACAGGAGGCGGCGAGGGCGAGCACCGCGGCGTCCAGCACCTCGTCGACGCCGATCCGCAGTAGCGCGGCGTCAGGCCGGTCCCCGTGTGGGTCGCCGAGTCTCCCGGCGCCGTGCCACAGCACGCGGTGGCGGGGGTCGTCGGGCGGCCCCCACAACGCCGGCGAGACCGGGCCGAACAGCACGACCGACGGCGTGCGGTACGCCGACGCCACGTGCGCCACGCCGGTGTCGCCGCAGACGACCAGGCGGGCGGCGTCGACCAGGGCCAGCAGCTCCGGCAGCGGACGACCCACCCACGTCTGGCTCTCCGAGGGCGCGGCAACCTCCTCGACGAGCCGCGCCTCCCGGGGGCCGCCCGTGACCACGACCCGGTGGCCGTTTCGACGTAGCGCCGACGCCACAGCGGCATACCGGTCGGCTGGCCACCGCCGGGCGGCAGCCTTGGCGCCGGGATGGACCACGGTTACGCCGGCGGGGACGGCCCCGCGTACCTGCGCCGCAGGGACGGCCAACAGCCCCGGCAGGGCCGGCCACGGCGGCGGTACACCGAACGCCTCGCCCACCAGCCGGCACCAGCGAGCCACCTCGTGCTCGTCGGCACGCCACCGATAGGGTCCCCCGCTGTAGGCGACGACGGCCCGGGCACCGGTGTCGTGCAGGAGTTTTCGGCTCTCGGGTCCGTTGCCGTGGAGGTCGACGGCAACGTTAGCCTGCCGGGGCGCGGCGGACAGGGGCTGCAGTTCCAGGGCCTCGGTGAGCTCGTCGACGAGTCCGGCGGACAGCGGCAGGGAACCGACCCCGGCAGGTGCCGCCAGGACGATGCGGTGCTCCGGCAGGGCCGCCCGGAGCATCGCCAAGGCCGGCAGGGCGGTGATCAGGTCACCGAGGTACAACGCCCGCAGGACCAGGGCCGTCGGGGCGGCCTCGTTCACCGGCTCACCGGCTCACCGTTGGGAGTCACCGACCGGATATCGGCCTGGTCACGGGCCGGTGACCTCGTCCTGCCCGGCCTGGCGACGGCGTACCGTCTCCACCAGATCGGACGTCGACCGGCCGGTGAGGTAGGGAAGCGTCAGGACCTGGCCGCCCCAGCTGGCCACGACCCGGGCCTCCGGCAGGTCGGCGCCGCCGTAGTCGCCGCCCTTGACCCACAGATCCGGCCGGAGTCGGCCGAGCACCGTCTCCGGCGTGTCCTCCTCGAACACGACGACGGCATCGACGCAGCGCAGGGCGGCCAGGATCCGGGCCCGGTCCTCCTGCCGCTGCACGGGCCGGCTGGCGCCCTTGAGCCGGCGGACCGAGTCGTCGGAGTTCAGGCAGACGACGAGAGCGTCGCCGAGTGCCCGCGCCGCCTCCAGCATGTCCACATGTCCGGCGTGCAGCAGGTCGAAACATCCGCCCGTGGCCACGATCCGGCCGCCGACGGCTCGGACCTGCTCCAGCGCCGGGTACGCCAGATCGACCTCCGCCGCGGGTTCGGCGTCCACGAGGGCCTTGCTGACGAGGTCGCCGTCCAGCTCGGCGGCCAGGTCGGCACCCGCCCTAGCAGGCAGCGTCCGGGTCAGACCCGACGCCGCGACCCCCTGTCCCGCGCCCATTTCGCCGGGCACCAGCGTCGCGGCCGCTCCAGCGGCGACGAAGCCGGCGGCATACCGGACGGCCTCGGCGACGGCCTCACTGGGCAGCAGGCCCCGGCCCAGCGCGGCCGTCGCGGCGGCGGCGAAGGCGTCGCCCGCGCCGCAGGTGTCGTCCGCGTGCACCGCTGCGGCCGGAAGCAGCGAGGGCGCGCCGACGCCATAGGACAGCAGGGCGCCACGGGCGCCGAGGGTGAGGGCTACTGCGCCGGCACCCCACAACTCGACCAGGCCGGCCGCCCGCCGGGTGGCGGCCGCAAGCCCCGTACCGGTCACGTCGGGGAGGTAGCCCGCCGCCTCGCTCTCGTTCGGCGTGACCAGGCGCGCGCCGGCGATCGGCGGGGCGCCGCGAGGGTGCGGATCCCACACCAGAGGGGTACGCCGCGCCGCGACGGCCAGCGCGGCGCGGACGCCCTCGTCCGACGTGCAGCCCAAGCCGTAGTCGGCCACCAGCACGGCCTCGGCGGCGCGAAGCACCTGGCGTGCGGCGTCGGGCAGAGCGCCGACCTGGCCGGGATCGCCACCGGTGTCCAGGCGGGTGACCGCGTGGCCGCCCGCGCGCAGCCGGGTCTTGACCGAGGTGGTGCCGCCCCACGGGACGGCGATCACGCGAACCCGGCCAGACAGCAGGCGGGTGACCTCGGCCGCCGCCGTGTCGTCGGCGAGCGCGGCGATCAGTACGACGTCGGGGTGCAGCCTCGAGGCGAGCAGCGCCGCGAGCGCGGCGCCGCCGGGCCGGCGGCGCTCGGTCGCACCACTGATGACCGGCACCGGGGCCTCGGGGCTGAGCCGGCGCGCCACGCCGTCGAGGTCGATGTCGAGCAGGACGTCACCCACCACCACGAGGGGGCGGCGGTCGACCGGCGAGCGCGACGGGCCGCTCATGGCGACCCCAGCCGGCCGGCGGCGGCCAGCTCGTCGTCGAGTGCCGCGCATACCAGGTGCAGTGCCATCAGGTGCACCGTCTGCACGACGGCGGTCTCGTCGGCGTCCACGACCAGGGCGTCGTCGCAGAGCGAGGCCAGCGGGTTGGGGCCGGCGCCGGTCATGGCCCAGGTGACCAGGCCGAGCTCCCGGGCGCGCCGGGCGGCGGCCGCCACGTTGGCGCTTCCGCCGGAGGTCGACATCAGCACCAGGACGTCTCCGGCGCGGCCGTGCGCTCCCACCTGCCGCGCGTACATCTCCTGGACGCCGTAGTCGTTGACGATCGCGGTCAGCACACACGGCTCGACGTGGAGGGACACGGCCGAGAACGGCTGCCGATCGCGGCAGTAGCGACCGACGATCTCGGCGGTGAGGTGCTGGGCCTGGGCCGCACTGCCGCCGTTGCCGACCGCGATGAGGCGCCGCCCCTGCGGCAGCCATTCGGCGAGCTGGCGGCCCCACCGAGCGGTAACCGCGAGCTGGTCGGCGCCGTCGAACCGGGCCACCGCCTCGGCCACGGCCGCGACGTGGTCTGCGCCGCTGGTGTGCCTCCTGCCGGCGTCCACGGTCTGAGTGCTCATCGCAGTGCCTCCTGGGCTCGGGTCCTGCTCGGTGGGCTGGTCGGTGCGCCGGTCGTACGGCTGGTCCGGGAAGTGGTCGCGGTCGACGTCGGTGCCCGAGGTGGCGTGCGCGTCGAAACGGTGGCGGTGACCCGCTCGTAGCAGGCCTCGGTCGCCTCCGCCACCCTCGGCCATCCGTAGTGCTCCCGCGCGCGGCGAACCCCTGCCATGCCGTATGCCGCGCGCCTGGGCTCGTCGGCGAGCAACCCGGCCACCGCCCCGGCCACCAGATCCGGGCGGCGCACCGGAAGCAGCGTGCCGGTCACGTCCTCGACGACGGTGTCGAGCAGCCCGCCGACCGCGGTGCCGACCACCGGCACGCCGCAGGCCATCGCCTCCAGCGGCACGATCCCGAACGGCTCGTACCACGGCAGGCACAGCACGGCGTCGGCCGAGCGGATCAGTAACGGCAGCTCGGCCCGCGGCACCCGTCCGACCAGGTGCACCCGGGAGCGGACACCGAGCTGGGCCGCCAGCGCGCGCAGTCGCTGCGCCTCCGGGTCGGCCGCCAGGTCCTCGGCTGACGGACCGCCAGCGACCACCAGCTCAGCGCGAGGCAGCCGCGCCAGCGCGGCGACGGCGTCGTCAACGCCCTTGCGGCGGACCAGCCGGCCCAGAGCCAGCAGCCGTGGCCCCCGAGCCCGGGGAGCGACGGGACCCTCCGGCGTGAAGTGGTCCACGTCGACGCCGCAGGGGACGACGTCGACCTTCGCTGGGTCGGCGCCCGCAGCGACCAGCTCACCGACCTCGTCACTGCAGGTGGCGACCACCAGATCGGCCCGACCGGCAAGCCGAGCCTCGACAGCGACCCGTTCCGCCGGGCTGGTGTCCTGCGCACCGAGCCAGCGCCGCTTGACGGTGCCGAGGGCGTGGAAGGTCTGCACGAACGGGATGGACGTGAGTGGCGCGGCGCGCCGCAAGGCCTCGGCACACGCCATACCGCTCATCCAGAAGTGGGCGTGCAGGACGTCCGGCGGGTCGGCGGCCAGGCGCCGGGCGAGCGACCCGGCCAGCTCGGGCACCAGCGGCAGCAGCTCGTCCTTGGGTATGGCGACGGCCGGGCCGGCGTCGAGATGCTCGACGGTGACCCCGGCGGCCATCCGCACGCGGTCGGGCAGCCCCGGGCCGTCCCGGCGGGTGTAGACGACGACCTCGTGCCCCCGGTCCGCCAACGCCACGGACAGGGCGGCGACGTGGACGTTCTGGCCGCCGGCGTCGACTCCGCCCACGACCGCGAGCGGGCTCGCGTGCTCGGACACCATCGCGATCCTCACGCAACCGCCTCGGCCAGCGTCCGGTCCCAGTCGGCCAGGAACCGCGCCAGCCCGTATCGGCGCAGCGCCGCCTGCCGCGCGGCCTTGCCGGCCAGCCGCGCCGACTCGGGTTCGGCGACGAAGTGACGGACCGCGGCAACGAGCCGCTCCAGGTCCGTGCTCACCACCCCGGCATCGACCGGGACGGCCTCGGCGACCTCGGTCGCGGCGAGGGCCACGACCGGCATACCGAGGTGCATCGCCTCGATCAGCGACAGGCCCAGCGACGTCCAGCGGACAGGGTGGACGTAGACGCGCCGCAGCGCGAGGCGCGCGTGCATCTCGTTCTGCCCCGCGAGGTCCTCGTGCGGGGTCAGCCCGGGCACCCCCGGGAGCTGGGTCACGCGCATCCCGAAGACGTCGACCGGAGCCACCGCGGCGAACCGCCCCAGCAGGTCGGTGCCGACCATCCGGCCGCGCCGAACCGGGTCGTTGACCACGACCGCGGCGTGTGGCAGCTCGCCGGTGTAACGCTCCCCCGGATCGACCACGCCGTGCTCGATGACCGACGTCCGGGCGACACCGTTGTCCCAGAACAGCTGGTTGAACCCGGTGACGTGCACCAGCGCGATGGCCTGCTGGTCCGCCATCGGGTGGCGGCTGTTGACCGGGTGGGGCTCGGGGGCGTTGTGCTCCAGGTAGACCGCGGGCACGTCCCGGCCCGGCCGCCGGCCAAGCCAGCGCTCCGCGACGTCGATGTCCTGCGGCCGTTGCAGCACGACGACGTCGACATCGTCGGTGCGCAGCTGCTCAGGGGTGCGCTCGACGACGCTGTCCGGCCACTGCCAGGTGCGGGCCCGACCGAGCCCGTCCTCGTCGCGATCCGGCGTCACCGGGACGAGGTAGTCGTGCCCGCCCTGGACGAACGCCGTCATCCAGCTGCCGTGCACGTGCCACACGAGCACCCTCATGCCGACTCCTTCCGCGCCGCCGCGAACGGCGATGCCTCCCCCGGCGAAGCCCCCACCAGCGATGCCCCCGCCAGCCGCTCGACCGCCGCGACGACCTCCGCGGCGCCCACGCCGGCCAGGCACGGGTGGCCGGGAACCGGACAGACCCGCGCCCGGGTGTCGCGGCATACCGCGTGCTGGTCGCCGAGCAGGGCCACCGGTACGCCGTACGGAGCCCACCGCTGCGCCGGCACCACAGGTGCGTACAGGGACACGACCGCAGTGCCGACCGCCGCGGCGAGGTGTGCCGGCCCGGTGTTGGCGACGACGACGGCGGCGGCACCCTGCAGAACCGCCGCCAGCGCTGGCAGGTCGTGCGCCCCGGCGCAGTCGAGGGCCGATCGGGGGGGTTCGGCCGCCGAGGCAAGCGCCGAGGTCAGGTCGCTCTCGGCCACCGTGCCGGTCACCAGGACGGGCCAACCACGGCGGGTGAGCGCTCGGACGAGTTCGACCCACCGGTATTGCGGGTAGGCGCGAGCCGGTGCCGTCACCCCCGGGTGCACCACGAGGTACGGCGTCCGCGGCAGCGCCGCCACGTCCGGCAGGGGTAGCCGCACCGCCAACCGGCCGTCGTCGCCGGGCGGCGGCGGAAACCCGGCGCCTTCGGCGATGGCCCGCATGCGCACCGGTTCGGGGGCCTCGTCGGGCGGGGACAGACGGACGTCCAGCAGGCTCCCGGGATAGTCCTCGCTGACCGCCGCGATCCTGGCGACGCCTGCGAGCCGCAGCACCAGGGCCGTGGGCAGGGCGGACTGGTGGAACGAGGTCAGGACCACGGCCTCGCTCACATCGAGCGCTTCGATCCGGCGGACCACGCCGGAGATCGTGACAGGGTCGACAGCGGCGGGCTCCCCGGCGATCCACGGGCAGTCCCACACCAGCACCTCGTCGACCCCCGGCAGTAGCGCCGCGGCCGCAGCACCTCCGGGACCGGACAGCACGGTCAGCCGGTCCGCTCCCGCGGCGACAGCCCGGATAGCGGGACCGCACACCAGCATGTCGCCCAGGCTGTCGAGACGGACCACCAGCACGTGCCGAGAAGGCCGGGTCGGATGTGTCATCGGTCGCCCCAGCCGCTCGGGCGCCGCAGGGTAAGCACGTGCGCGACGGCGTCGCCGATCGACGTGCGGACGATCGGTGCAGCAGCGACTTCCTCGGGGCGCGTCGCCGGCGTGGGGACGAGCACTCCGAGGGCACCTGCTGCGTGCGCTGCGGCGACGTCCGCGCCGATGTCGCCGATGACGGCCACCCGGCGGGCGGGGACGCCGAGCGCCGTAGCGGCATCGAGGACGAGACCGGGGCGGGGCTTGCGGCACCGGCACCCGTCGGCCTCGGCGTGGGGACACACCTGCCACACGTCGAACGGGCCGAGCAGCTCCTCCACCCGCTCGTTCACCGCTCGCAGCTGGGCCGGGTCGATCAGCCCCCGAGCCACTCCGGACTGGTTGCTGACGACGCCAACCGGGAGGCCGGCCGCGCGTACCCGGTCCAGCGCCGCCCGGGCACCTGGCACCGGCACCACGCGAGCCGGGTCGGTGTTGTAGGGGACGTCGTGCACGATCGTGCCGTCGCGGTCGACGAGGACGGCGCCGATTGCCGCCGTCTGGGACCAGGGCGTTGCCCGGCGATGGCGGATCGTCCCGAGCATCCAGTGCCCGACCGCTGCAGGCGGTATGGCGACGCTGGTCGCCACCATTCGGGCGATCTCCGCGGGATCTCCCGGGCCTGGCGCGATGCGCCGCCAAGCGAATTCGGCGGTCCCGGCGGCCCAAACCGTAGCGGCGAGACCAGCCGCTCGCCGCCGACGGGCAAGCGCCAGTAGGCCTGCAGCCGCAGCCGCAGCAGTCACCGCACAGTGCATCGGACGGCGGCCGATGCGGGCGCCGGCACGGGCGTACCAGGTTTTGCCGTGGAGTCGGCGCATCAGGGCGTCGTCGGCGTTGCCCCGCTGCTGGGACAGGCTCGCGTCCCACGGCGCCGGCCGGACCGGGTGCGTGATGGAGCGCCGGCCGGTGGTCAGCCGGCCGCCGGCGTCGACCATGCGCAGGGCCAGGTCGGCGTCCTCCCGAAAGGCGCGCGGGAAGCGCTCGTCGAAGCCTTCGACCTCGACCAGCGCGCTGCGGCGAAAGGCCATGTCCGCGGTGATCCACCGTGCCGTCGCCAGGCCGGCGGTCCCGCGCTCCCAGTCGGTCGGGCGGCGATTGACGGGGAGCGGCACGCTGACTCTTCCTTGCATCCCCCACACGGGCTCGGCAGCCGCGGCGAGGTCGGATTCCAGGTCGGCGAGCCAGGTCGGCCCCACCAGCACGTCGTCGTCCAAGAACGCGACCCAGTCGGTGTCGCGCCCGACTGCCCGCCAGCCGGTATTGCGCGCCGCCGCCGGTCCGCGCCCACCGCTGCGGCGCAGCACCAAGGCGTCGGCGGTCCAGCCGGGCGCGGGCGTGGCGAACAGCGGCGGGTCACTCACCAGGCGGTCGTCGACGACAACTACCTTGGCCGGTCGAGGCCCCTGCGCCGCCGCGAGGGAGTCGAGCAGCCGCCGCAACGACGGCCGCCCGATGGTGGGGACGACCAGGGCAACCCTCACCGGCCGGCCCCCACATCGGCCTCCACGTCGGCCCACACATCCGGCCGCACATCGACCGGGGAGTCGGCCCGGAAATCGCCACGGCGCAACACGAATGGGCCTATGGCCAGCAGGTCGACGGGGGTGCTGCCGAAGCACTCGAGGGCGTCCCGGACGTCGTCGACCATCGGCCGTCCCGCGGTGTTCAGGCTGGTGTTGACCACGACGGGGAGCCCGGTCAGCCGGTCGAACTCCGCCAGCATCCGCCCCAGCAGCGGGTCGATCTCGCTGTCGACGGTCTGGATGCGCGCGGTGCCGTCGACGTGGACGACCGCCGGTATGCGCTCTCGCCACTGCGGCAGCACGTCGTGCACGAACAGCATGTACGGCGACGGGATCGGTCCCCGGGTGAACAGCTCCGCCGCGCGCTCCAGCCGGACCATCGGCGCCACCGGACGGAACTGCTCGCGGCCCTTGACGTCGTTGAGCCGCACGAGGTTTGCCGCGCGCCCGGGGTGCGCCATCAGCGAGCGGCGGCCCAGCGCTCGCGGCCCGAACTCGGCCCGGCCCTGGAACCAGGCGACCACCCCGTCGGCCGCCAGCGTGCGGGCCACCTCCTCGGCGACGTCCGCCGGCCGCTCGTACGGCACCCGGGCGGTCTGCAGCGCAGTCTCGATCTGCTCGTCGGTGAACCCTCGACCGAGGTCTGCTCCGGACCAGGCATGTACGCCGTCGCCGAGTTCCTGGGCGAGCGTCAGCGCCCCGCCAAGTGCGGTGCCGGCGTCCCCGGCGGCGGGCTGGACCCATACCTGCTCGAAGCCGGTCTCGGCGAAGATCCGGGTGTTGGCGACGCAGTTGAGCGCCACACCCCCGGCCAGGGCCAGCCTGGTCGAGCCCGTTCGCTCGCGCAGCCACCGGGCCAAGTCGAGCAGCACCTCCTCGGTGACGGCCTGCAGGCTCGAGGCAAGGTCCGCGTCGTCGGCGCTCCACTGGTCGCCCGGCTCGCGGCCCTTGCTCATCGAGGCCCAGTCGACGCCGGTGGTGCGGAAGCCGCCGTCGTCGCTCGCATGGACCTGGGCGCGCAACTGGTCCAGGTGACGCGACGTGCCGTAGCTCGCGAGCGCCATCACCTTGTACTCGTCGCTGCTGCGCAGGAAGCCCAGGTGCGCGGTCGCGTCCTCGTACAGCAGGCCGAGCGAGTGCGGCAGTTGCTGAGACTGCAGCGTTTCCAGGACCCCGCCGCGGTAGCGGCCGGCGAGGTGGCTGTGCTGCTCCCCGCGCCCGTCGAGCACGAGCACCGCGGTGTCGCCGTCGAACGGTGCGGCCAGGGCGGCGCTCGCAGCGTGGGCCACGTGGTGCGGCACGTAGCGGAGCTTGGCCGGGTCGAGCCCGGGAAGCGCGCTCGCCAGGAACTCCCCCGCCCGCTCGGCGTAAGTGCGCCGCAGGTGATCCCACGGGTCGACCAGCCCCAGCTGTTCGGGCGGCAGGTGCAACGCGGGGTCGAAGGAGTAGGTGACCGCGTCGAGATCCTCTGGCCGGACGTCGGCCTCCTGCAGGCACCAGGCCGCCGCCAGGTCGGGGGTCTCCCACGCGGAGAAAGGCACCGGCCGCTTGCCGTGCTTGCGCCGGCTGAAGCGCTCCTCCTCGGCCGCGGCGACGCAGTGGCCGTCGACGACGAGAGCGGCGGAAGGGTCGTGGTAGATGGCGTTGACGCCAAGGACCTTGATGGCAACCTCCGCTGGTTGGCTCCGACACTGAGCAGTAGGCATGTCAAGAGGTTCGACCCGAGAGCCGATTGCGGGAAGCCGCGTGATGGCGTCAGCGACGTTCGAGCGTGATAGTAATGGCTCTCCCCGACAGCGGCGGACGGTAGGTGCGGTTCACCCGCTCGCACCGTGCTCAGCGCATGCCCCCGAGCTACCGAACAAGCACGACCCAGCAGGCAGACGCCCGGCAGGCACATCCCCAGCACCACATCAACCAGCAGCGAGGTCGCCCATGCCCACGTCGGCACGCAGCGCGCGTCCGGTTCGCAAGGCGGTGGTGACCGGGGGCGCCGGCTTCCTCGGCTCCCACCTGTGCGAGAACCTGCTGGCCGAGGGAATGCACGTCGATGCGCTGGACAATTTCCTGACGGGGACACCTGCGAACGTCGCCCACCTGATGCAGCACCCGCACTTCCGGCTGGTCCGCTGCGACGTGACCGACTACGTCCACGTTCCCGGCCCGGTGGACCTGGTGCTGCACTTCGCCTCACCCGCGTCGCCGATTGACTACCTACGCCTCCCGATACACACGATGAAGGTCGGCAGCATCGGGACCCTGCACGCCCTCGGCCTGGCCAAGGACAAGGGCGCCCGGTTCGTCCTGGCGTCCACGTCCGAGGCGTACGGCGACCCCCAGGTCCACCCGCAGCCCGAGTCCTATTGGGGACACGTCAATCCCGTCGGCCCGAGAGGCGTCTACGACGAGGCGAAGCGGTTCGCGGAGGCACTGACCACGGCATACCGTTCGGCCCACGGCGTCGACACCGGCATCGTGCGCATCTTCAACACCTATGGCCCTCGGATGCGCCCGGACGACGGCCGCGCCATCCCGACCTTCATCGGTCAGGCGCTGGCGGGCACCCCGTTGACGGTCGCGGGCGACGGGATGCAGACCCGGTCGGTCTGTTATGTCGACGACCTGGTGCGGGGCATCGTCGCCGTCGCGGGCAGCGACCTTGCCGGCCCGGTCAACGTCGGCAACCCCGACGAGATGACCGTGCTGGACCTGGCCCGGCGGATCGCGCGGGCGGCGGGAGCCGACGTACCGATCTCGTTCACCCCGCGCCCGGCGGACGATCCCCAGGTGCGCCGCCCTGACACGACGTTGATCGAGACGGAGCTGGGGTGGCGCGCCGCCACGGCGTTCGACGAGGGCATCGCCGCGACGATCGACTGGTTCCGCGAGCAGGGCGTGGGTCAGCAGCAGCGCGCACCGGGCGAGAAGGGCCCGGAGGAGCTAGTGCTGTCTGGCCGGTGAAGGAGCCGCAGCCGTAGGGGTATTGGCGCTCTGGTGCATGGCCAGGAGCCCGTTCTTGGAACCTTCGACCGCCGTGGTGAACCGGTCCAGCGAGGTGAGCAGCACCTCGACGTCGGTGGGGTCCCAGTCATGGAGCATCGTCTGGAACCAGTGACAGCGCTGTTGCTGCAGCCGCTCGATGACCTCCGCGCCGGCCGGCGTCAGGCTGAGGATGGAGGCGCGCCTGTCGTCGGTCGCCGCAGCCTTGTCCACCAGGCCGTGCGACGCCAGAGCCGAGACCTGACGGCTGACCGTCGACACGTCGGAGTGAACGCACTCGGCCAGCGTGGACACCCGCAGCGGGCCTCGGGCCAGGAAGAACAGGATCGGGTACGACGACGCGTCCGCCCCCGGGTGGACCTTGGGTGCGAACTGGCGCATCGAGCTGAACAGCTTGACCAACCGCACGACGCTGTTGCCGAGCTCGTTGGCTGTGTCCTTGCTGATCCCCATGACCGCCCCTCCCTCTGCTCTGGTCCGTCTCGGAACATACCAAATCCAGTTGTATGGCGCAAGCAACCATCGCGGCCCTATCGCCCGGCGCGAGCATGCCAAACTCGTTCATGGCTCCGCGGCGTCCGACACTGACAGCGGTGGCCCAGCGGGCCGAGGTGTCGCTCACCACGGCGTCGTATGTCGTGAACGGCCGGGACCGGGAGATGCGGATCGCGCAAGAGACCCGCGATCGCGTGCTCCGCGCGGCGTCGGAGCTGGACTACCGACCGCATCTCATGCTGCGACGGCTGAATTCGACCAGTGTCCCGACCCTGGTGATGCTCACCGACACCGCCGCCACCGACCCCTACGCCGGCCAGCTCATCGAGGGCGCTCTGGCGGAAGCGGCACGGCACGGGCACCTGCTCGTGATCGCGCAGAGCAGCGACGACGAGGTGCTCGAGGAGCAGTTGATCCGCGGGATTCTCGACCGCGGCCTGGACCGGGTGCTCTACGCCACCCGGTCCACCCGGGAGATCCACCTACCGACCGGCTTGCGAAACGCGCAGGTGGTCTTGCTCAACTGCTTCGACGCCCGCGGAGAGGCAGTGGCAGTGCTGCCCGACGAGGAGGCCGCCGGACGGGCAGTCGCCCGCGTCCTGCTCGACGCCGGCCACGTCGACGGGGTGTTCCTGCTCGGCGGTGATAGCGCCCAGGTGCTCGCGGGACGCCAGCGGGCGGGCGGCCTCCGCGCAGGCCTGCGGCAGGCCGGCACCGCTCTGGCGGGCATCATCGACTGCGACTGGTGGCCCGAGTCGGCGGAGCGTGCCGTCCTGCGCTACCTGCAGCGGCATCCGCGGCCGGCCGAACCGCCCCGTGCGCTGGTCTGTCAGAACGACCGTGCCGCCTTCGGCGCCTACCTCGCCCTGGCCAAAGCGGACCTGGCCGTTCCGGGCGACGTCTCCGTCGTGACGTTCGAGGGCTCGCCCATGGCGACCTGGGTCCATCCCAGACTGACGAGCGTCGACCTGCCCCACTACGACATGGGGGTCCGCGCCGTGGACCGGCTTGTCGCCGAGGCGAGGCACCCCGGTGTCGAGTTGGTGGCGATGCCGCTGCGCGAACGGGATTCCGTTGCCCCGCCGCGAGTGCCCTGACTATCCGAGACAAAGCTCCGATCGGGACGCCTCCAAGGCGCCGAGGCAGGGGACCCCTTGACAGCCGAAGCTGGCGGGTCTAGAACTTGCTGAACCTTTCAGCACACGGCCAACGTCGCCGGACATTCGAGAGCTGGTCCTCATGCACGTTCACGCAACGACGCGTTCTCGTTCTTTCGTCCGAGGCAGGAAGGCGCTGGCGAGCGCGGCGGCCGCCCTGGCCGCGTTGTTGGTCATCCAAGCCGGCCCAGCGGTCGCGGACCCGGCCACCCAGCCCGATGCCGTCTCGGTGCCGGGCGACTTCGGCAGCGAGGTGGGCTGCCCTGGCGACTGGCAACCGGAATGCGACCAGCTGCAGATGACCCAGCGCAGCGACGGGGTGTGGTCGGTCACGCTGGATCTGCCGGCTGGCTCCTTCGAGTACAAGGCCACGCTGAACAAGAGCTTCGACGTCAACTACGGCAAGGGTGCCGTTCAGGATGGGCCGAACATCCCGATCACGGTGCCCACGGGCGGCGCGAAGGTCACGTTCTACTACGACAGCGTCACGCACTGGGTGACCGACGACGTCAACAGCTCGATCGCCACCGCTGAGGGAGACTTCCAGTCCGAGCTCGGCTGCACCGCCGACTGGCAGCCGGACTGCCTGAAGTCGTGGGTCGAGGACCTGGACGGCGACGGCACCTACACGTTCACCACCACGGCGATCCCCGCGGGCAGCTACCAGACCAAGGCCGCGGTGGGGCTCTCCGGGGGCACGGTGTACGGCGCCGGCGGAGCACTGGACGGCGCCGCCATACCGTTCACCGTCAGCACCGCCGGCGAGGCGGTCAAGTTCAGCTACGACTCGGCCTCCCATGTCCTGTCCGTCCTGGTCGGCGCGGCCGCCAGCGTCGACATCACGACGCCGCGCGCGTACTGGCTCTCCACGCGGTACATCGGGTGGGACCTCGGCAGCTCGGCCGCCGACCGCACCTACCGGCTGTACTCCGCCCCGAACGGCGGCCTCAGCGTGGGCTCCACGTCCATCACCGGTGGCACGTCCATCTCCTTGACCTACGAACCGAGCGGACTGCCGGCATCGGTCAAGGCGAGGTTCCCGGCACAGGCGGCCCTCGGCGCGCTGCGGGTGCCCAGCCGCTATCTCGACCGGATCCCGAGCCTGCTGCACGGCCAGGTCGCCGTCGCGGCGTTCGACTCCACCGGCACCCTCGTGGATGGTTCCGGATTGCAAATCCCGGGCGTCCTGGACTCCTTGTATTCCGGGGCGAAGAACCGGACCCTCGGGCTCACCTGGCCCGATGGCACCCCCCGGCTGTCGGTGTGGGCTCCGACCGCGCAGTCGGTCTCCCTGAACATCTACGACAGCGGCACCAGCACTGCCCCGCTCGTCTCCACTGCGCTCGCGCGGACAGGGGACGGGGTCTGGACCGTGCAAGGCCGCCCGAGCTGGAAGGGCAAGTACTACCTGTTCGACGTCAAGGTCTATGTCCCGGAGACAGGCAAGGTCGAGGACAACCTCGTGACCGACCCTTACAGCATCGGCCTGTCCACCAACGGAACCCGCAGCCTCTTCGTCAACCTGCACGACGCGGCCCTGAAGCCGGCCGGGTGGTCCCACCTGGTCAAGCCGGCCCTGGGCAAGCCGGAGAAGCAGTCCATCACCGAGCTGCACGTGCGGGACTTCTCGATCAGCGACCCCACCGTCCCAGCGGGCGACCGGGGCACATACCAGGCGTTCACGGACTCCTCCAGCAACGCCGTCAAGCACCTGTTGACGCTGGCCGCTGCCGGGATGACGACAGTGCACCTGCTGCCGACAGCCGACTTCGCCACGCGCTCGGTCAACGAGGACAAGTCCACGTGGGCGAAGCCGAACTGCGACCTGCCCTCGTACGCCCCGGACAGCGAACAGCAGCAAGCCTGCACCACCGCCGTCGCGGACACGGACGGGTACAACTGGGGCTACGACCCCATGCACTACAACGTCCCGGAAGGCTCCTACGCGACCGACCCCGAGGGCGCCACCCGGACCCGGCAGTACCGCAACATGGTGGCCGCCTTGAACCACGATGGGCTGCGCGTGGTCAACGACGTGGTCTACAACCACACCGCCGACGCCGGACAGTCAGGCACCAACGACCTCGACCGGATCGTGCCCGGCTACTACCACCGGCTGAACTCCGTCGGCGTGGTGGAGACCTCCACCTGTTGCTCGAACACCGCGACCGAGCACACCATGATGGGCAAGCTGCTCATCGACACGGTGCTCACCTGGGCCAAGGAGTACAAGCTCGACGGCTTCCGTTTCGACCTGATGGGCTTCACACCCAAGTCCGTCATCGTCCAGTTGCGCCACGACCTCAACGCGTTGACTCTCGCCCACGACGGCGTCGACGGGCGCAGCGTCTACCTGTACGGCGAGGGCTGGGACTTCGGGGAGATCGCCCACGACGCGCTGTTCGTCAGCGCCACCCAGGCCAACATGGCGGGTACGGGCGTCGGCACCTTCAACGACCGGCTCCGTGACGGCGTCCGAGGCGGCGGCCCGTTCGACAGCAACCCCCGGATCCAGGGGTTCGGCAGCGGGCAGTACACCGACCCCAACGGGGACGCTGTCAACGGGGATGCCGCCGCGCAGAAGGCGACCCTGCTCCACGACGAGGACCTGATCAAGGTCGGCCTCACCGGCAACTTGAAGGACTTCACCCTCGTCGACGCCACTGGTGCGACGGTCAAGGGTTCCGGCGTCGACTACAACGGGTCACCGGCCGGGTACACCGCCGATCCGCAGGAGTCGATCAACTACGTCGACGCCCACGACGGGCAGACCCTGTACGACGCCCTGGCCCTGAAGCTGCCGCAGTCCACCTCGATGGCGGAGCGGATCCGGATGCAGACCCTGTCGCTGTCCACGACCGCCCTGTCCCAGGGCGTGTCGTTCTGGCAGGCCGGCACGGACATCCTGCGCAGCAAGTCGTTCGACTCCAACAGCTACAACTCAGGCGACTGGTTCAACGTTCTCGACCCCTCGTACAGCACCAACGGGTTCGGTCGCGGTCTGCCTCCGGCACCGTCCAACTCCTCGATGTGGTCCTACGAGAAGCCGCTCCTCGCCGACCCGGCACTGAAGCCGCACGAAGCCGATATCACCTCCGCGCTGGCGCAGTCCCGGATGCTGCTCGAGCTACGGCGCAGCACCCCACTGTTCCGGCTCGGCGACGCGGCCGCGATCCAAGCCAAGCTGAGCTTTCCCGGCAGCGGACCGGACTCCACGCCCGGCGTGATCACCATGCGGATCGACGACACCCTCGGGACGGACGCCGACCCGAAGCTCACCGGCCTGGTCGCCGTCTTCAATGCCACCCCGGACAGCACGACCCAGACGGTGCCCCAGCTCGCGGGCCAGCACTACGTCCTGGACCCCGTTCAGGCGACCGGTCCGGACGGCGTCGTGCGTACGGCGAGCTTCGACACCACCACCGGCGGGTTCACCGTGCCCGGGCGAACCGTCGCCGTCTTCGTCGCGCCCCAAGGCTGACCCGTCGTGAGGAGGAGCTGAGGGCAGACCGTCGGACGACGGCCTGAGGGGGGACCGTCGGGCAGGGCCGGCGAGCGATGGTGAAAGCCGTCGGGTTACGCTTGCACGGCTGCCGTGGACTCTGGCGGTTTCTCCTCGGCCCGCTCACGAAGGCGCAGCACTGTGACTGACACTCTGATCGGTACCTCCCCCGCCGACCGTTCGACGCCGGCAACGCGCGCGCCGGCCTCGCCGGAACCTGCCGGGAGCGTGGTAGACACCCTCGCGCCGCGCGTGCGTGCCGTGAGCGCCTACGCCGATCTGTCCCGCCGGATCTCCGAGGCTGGCCTGATGCAGCGGCGCTACGGCTACTACTGGAGCCGCATGAGCCTCCTGGTCGCGGCCTTCGTGGCGATCTGGGTCGCGTTCGCGTGGCTCGGCGACTCGTGGTACCAACTGGGTATTGCCGCCGCGCTGGCCATGGCGGTCACCCAGTTCGGCTTCCTCGGTCACGACGGGGCGCACCGGCAAATCTTCGCCTCGGCGCAGTGGAACGAGTGGGCCGCGAGGGTGATGTCGGGGGTGTTCGCCGGCCTGAGCTACAGCTGGTGGGCGCACAAGCACAACCGGCATCACGGCGCTCCGAACCAGGAGGGCAAGGACCCGGACATCGCCCCCGGCGTGCTGGCGTTCACTCCCGCCGTCGCCGCCCCCCGCACCGGAGTCGCCGCCTGGCTGACCCGTCACCAGGGGTACCTGTTCTGGCCGCTGCTGCTGTTCGAAGGCATCAACCTCCACGTCGCTGGCCTGCGCACCCTGATCAAGCGCCGGGACCTCAAGCACCGTCGCCTCGAAATGGGCGTGATCATCGTCCGGCTGGCTGCGTACCTGGCCGCGCTGTTCGTCGTGCTGCCACCCGGCAAGGCGATTGCCTTTCTCGCCGTCCAGCAGGGGCTGTTCGGATTGTTTCTCGGTGGCTCCTTCGCCCCGAACCACAAGGGCATGCCGATTGTCCCGAAGAACGCCAAGGTCGACTTCCTGCGCCGGCAGGTGCTCATGTCGCGCAACATCCACGGCGGACTCGTGACCGACTTCGCGATGGGCGGGCTCAACTACCAGATCGAGCACCACCTCTTTCCGAGCATGCCGCGCCCCAACCTGAAGAAGGCCCAGCCGATCGTCAGCGCCTTTTGCAGGGAGCACAAAGTCAGCTATACCCAGACGACGCTGATCGCCTCGTACGGGATCGTGATCCGCTACCTCAATGCGGTGGGGATCGGGGCCCGGGACCCGTTCAGCTGCCCATTGGTGCAGCAATACCGCGGCTGAGCGCCCTCTCGCTCCGCGGAAGGCCCTGATCTGCCCATCGCTCGATCTGGTGGAATGGCCGGCGTGAAGGCCCTCCTGCTGGAAACCGTCCATCCCGACGCGACGGCTCACCTGAACGGCGCCGGCATCGAAGTGAGCACTCGGCGCGGTGCGATGAGCGAGCCGGAACTGCGCGAGGCGCTGGGCGGCGTTCAGCTGCTCGGCATCCGTTCGGGAACCCGCGTGACCAGGGCGGCTCTGGCCGGCGCCACCGATCTGGTCGCCATCGGCGCGTTCTGCATCGGCACCAACCAGATCGACCTCGCGGCCGCTGCCGCGCAGGGTGTGGCGGTCTTCAATGCGCCGTTCTCCAACACCCGCAGCGTTGTCGAACTCGTGCTCGCCGAGATGATCGCGCTCACCCGGCGGCTCACGGAGAAGAACGACGCGCTGCACGCCGGCGTCTGGGACAAGTCGGCCACGGGCGCACACGAGATGCGCGGCCGGACGCTCGGGATCGTGGGCTACGGCAATATCGGCAGCCAGCTCTCGGTGCTGGCGGAGGCATTGGGGATGCGGGTCGTCTTCTTCGACTCCGCCGACCGGCTGCCGCTCGGCAACGCGCGCAGTGTCGCGAGCATGGACGAGCTGCTCGAGGTAGCGGACGTGATCACGCTGCACGTGGACGGCCGAGTAGGCAATGCAGGGCTGTTCGAGGCCAAGCACTTCGCCGGTATGCGGCCGGGCGCGGTCTTCCTGAACCTCTCCCGCGGCTTCGTCGTCGACCAGGGCGCGCTGGCCGAGCACCTCCGCAGCGGCCACATCTCCGGCGCTGCGATCGACGTCTTCCCGACCGAACCCAAGGCCCAGGGCGACGCGTTCTCGTCCGAGCTGCGGGGCCTGCCAAATGTCATCCTCACTCCACACGTAGGTGGCAGCACTGAGGAGGCCCAGCAGGACATCGGCCGGTTCGTCTCGGACAAGCTCCGCGACTACGTGGCGACGGGCAGCACCGCGCTCAGCGTCAACCTGCCGCAGACCCGGCTCCCCGTCGCGCCCGGCACCCACCGGCTCGCACATCTGCACGCCAACACGCCGGGCGTCCTGGCGACGGTCAACAGCGTGCTGGCCGAGCACGACGTCAACATCGAGGGCCAGTCCCTGTCGACGCGGGACCAACTCGGCTACCTGCTCACCGACGTCGGCACCGACTACGAGCCCGACGTCGTCAAGGCCCTCGAGATGATGCCGGAAACCGTGCGCCTGCGCGTGCTGTCCTGATCGATCCTCAGTCAGGTCCGGCCGCGTCGCAGTCGGCCGGCTCGGGTCCGCCGCAGCCCCTTGCGCAACATACGGTGGTATTCAGCCTGCGATCCCCGCTTCGCACGACCACGAGTTGCGCAAAGCAGACGGGTCCCTTCCCGCGGGAGCGGATCACCTCGACGTCGGCGACGTCAGTCAGGTCAGCTCTCGATTTGCTGACATCGATCCGGCCCTGGCGAGCTTGCCGGGGCCGGACCGGTCGTCCGCACACCAGAGGCGAGAGCCGGCGGGATAATCGACTCTGTGACCGACGACGACGACAGCGCGCTGCGACCGGCGTCAACGGGTCGACCTACGAGCGAGGACCCCGGCCATACCGAGCATTTGGCGGAGCGGGTC
>JAABUK010000994.1_pt1 | contig 56485 bp, 67 predicted proteins | sample 5559141 | NCBI WGS metagenome assembly JAABUK01 (sample SAMN10711869, study PRJNA513367) | rock metagenome | isolation source: Antarctica rocks | place: Antarctica: Victoria Land, Pudding Butte nord | collected 2016-01-03 | reverse complement strand
GACCTAAAAAGCTCATTATTAGGCTACCAATCAGGGTAACCACGGCGGAGTTAGAACAGGGGCGACGTGGGCAAATCCAGCAGGAAGGAGGTCACGTGACCGGAGCAGTCAGCCAATCAGGAAGAGCCATGCGTCAAAGACGAGGTCGTAAATTATGACGTAGATACCTCAGAAACAGTCTGATTATCGATTTGTAGCATGAAATCCACGTCATGGATTGGATTTACAGATTTTGGCCCTAAATTTTAGGGTACCAACCCTATAAGGCTGGACGGTTACTAGGTGTGGACGGTTACTAGGTGAACCCTTCTATGTTCGACTGAAAGAAAGAAATGGTGTGAGGAGGTTGTACTCACATGTCCTGCCTATCAACTTACTTTCTCCGCGATCCCACCCTCCAAAATGTCCAAGCTTCAATCACGGCAATGGAGCGATCCGAAACTTCGCAGCATGGACAGAACATGGCAACGAAACCTCGAACATCCCACTAGGATTGGGAAGTAGCGGAATGAAAGCTGGTGATGCTCAAAATGATTGGCGCTACCCAATTGGGAAAGGGAAGGAAAGGAGCATATGTATCCCCTTAGCAGAGCAATTATACTGTGTTATCGCTGAAAGATTGGTTCTGACTGTCTCGAAATGATCGAAAGGTGGCTCTAAGCAATTGTGCTGTAGATCAGACATAAGGATTGACACGGATCGGTAAATGAAACATGTGCATTGACTTCTCTATCTGGTCCAATAGAGAGGGAGAATGTGGGCACTCGAAGCTTCCTATTACGAAAGCAAGCTGCGAACGGGTATCAAGTCTCTTGTATGCTGGCTCCTTCAGCTTGGACGTTTCTGGAGAAGATAGATATGGTTCGAATATAGCGAGGGAAACATAGGACCAGTTGGATGCAGATAATTCGAAAGAGGTAGATGTGGTCACAGGTAACTAGCATGACTCTGATCGTAGCTACCTATTTTGGGAAGTCGATCGAAACGACGCTGACGAGGATAGATTCAGTAAGCAAGACAGTAAATGATTGCACGATGGCCCAAGCTGCTTCAAGTGAGCAGCTAAGTGGTGCGAGTGAAACTCGATCTTGTCTTCCATTACCGTTTCTTAACCAGCTACTATTCCAGATGCGTTATAATCTCTGCATAGCCTCCATATCATACCAGAATGAGACTATCACCCTCTGACCCGGCTATCACCGAGGCAGCATCCCCTTGTATGGCTTCACATCTAGCTGTGCAGCTATCGAGTTCATGCAAAGCGAAGAATGCTTCCTCTTTGTTGTCGTCCATGATATCATCCTTATATCTGCGACTAATCAGAGCCTGTTCCTACGGCATCTGACACAGGCCCTCATCCGACAATCAGTGCATCTAAGCAGATATCTTCCTAATGTTAGATGGCAGACGTCACACTGCTGGCCCATACCGCGTTGATCTCGTCCCCTTACCCCAACCGGATACCACTCTTCGTGCTCGCACTCTTCCTGTACCCGAATCCCTCTCATCGGTCCCGGTACAAGCACTTCTGGCAAATTCTGGTGAGGGACTGCTATGGGTTGGCCCTGCTCAATAGGTGGCAGCACTTCGCGATCGGCCCGTTCCAGCTCATCGGCAATGAACAAATCCTGATAAAGGCGTAGCTGCTGTGCAGCTTGTTCCAAATTCAGGGGAGCAGCACCCACAGCCTCTCGAGCTTCGCGATCAACGAGCTCTGTTGCTGCGATCAACAGTGGTTCTTCGCCCCACATCGCACAGGCACACTGCTTCCATTTTGCGCCGCAAGAGTAACAGAATTCCGCGCTGCAGTAGCACCTATGGCAAGTCAGTCAGTCGCCATACCAGGCGGCGCGGTAATCAAATCAACTCACGTCATGTGAAAGCAGCCATGTGCCAGCCCAATCATTCTCTTGCAATCGTAGCATTGCTGGAAGCCAGCATCGGCAGATGCTTTCAACATAGACTGCACGGCTGGGTCCTGTGGGCAGTCGCCGTCATGCATGGCAGCCTGAAAAATTTTGCATGTGGTCTCAAGACACATTTTGCATGTTGCACGGTCACCATCCACATCGTTGACAGAAATGAAAGCTCCACAGTCTGGTTTGAAGCAGTACACTCGATTCGTGGTACTGAACTCTTCACTCTTATGTTTAAAGCTTTCATATACAGATGACTCCAGAAACCGTCCGGCTTGCTCAAGCGTGATGTCCTTCTGACAACAGCATGGGGAAAACAGAGATTCATCTTTTGAGGCAAGTGTGAATAATCTGTTGATGCATTGAGTGCAGTACTCGTCGCCACAAGGAGCTGTCATCAGATCATCTTTTGCTGTTGCATCACCACAGATCACACAAGGTAAAGTGGGTTGCCGATCTGTCTTCCGGCGGTCTTGGGATGCGTCGGAGTCAGGGAAATGAGACTCGACCGGTGAAATAAGGACCGAATCAACGGAGCGAGTGCGCCTCTTGTTGTAGGCTTGATCAAAGCGTAGAGGAGCAGATGGCATTGGAGAGGCTGGGGAACTCTCCAATTCGTCAGCTTCGTCAATTTTCTGGTTGTAAAGGTGATCGGACAATATGTTTACCTTTCACGGAGTCGATCTTGGTAAATTTGCAATGCTATCTCGGGATCTGAATAACCACGATTCGTGGTCTCACTGGAAGGCTGCTCGTGACAAATGTCACAGAAGTACTCAAATTGAAGAGCCAGGACGAGGTCCGCTGTGGCGTTATCTATGTTGATGAGGGTATTCTCCTAGATGGTTGGGCCGATTGATGGTGATCTTGGGCCAAATCGCGTAGGAAAGATTCGAGGGATGGGATGGCGCGATCGTGATGGAAGGAAAGTGAAGTATTGACATTGACATACTTCAGAGCCTCGCATGAACCCGAGTTTGGCCAGGGCGAACATACATCGCCACTTTCACCCTGCTTTTGAGTGTACCTTCTGTGTAGATTTCATGGCAATGTTTTTGACTTTCCAGGACGCCGATTATCAAAGGAATTGTTCTAAAGCTAGGCTGAGCGACTGCTTTTCGGTTGTGTGAGTACCTCTATGGACTAGACTAGACATTTGGCACGCGAAGTCTGCCCGTCTCCACTCACAAACTTAGTTCGACACGTTTAGAACCTCCAACTTGCCTCTAGATTTCCTTTTGAACCCTCATTCTAGCAATAGAGACCCAATAACACTTGTCTGATCCATCACCACGCCTTTGAGAGATCAGCACCGATGTGTACAGGTAGGGAATGTAGATGATTCACCCTTTTGCCTTCGGAGCCGGTTTGGTTGGCATCTCGGACATATTCAAAGCTCGCAATGACTATACTCGACCAAGTAATTGCGTTGGCCCCAAGTGAGATCGCCCCTAGGGATCCCGCGCCATATAGTGTACTCACATTCGAGTCGTTCGTGCTGACGCTGGATGGTGGGTAGGGCCCCTCTTGCTCCTTCCGATGCCGTACGTTGGTCTGATTGATCCGCCCGCAGAGCAGCGGATCGAGCAACTCTAGCTGTCTGATTCGTTCGATAAGTGCTATACAATCGCATATATTTTGCATGTCCAGTCGTTGGCCTCTTGGATCAGGCCATGCTGCAAAGTCAGGTGGAGCTTGCCAATTAATAGATATGGTTGTCGATCGTGCTCGACGACTCGCTCGACCCTTGCATACTGGGAATATCCACCAGTCTTCCACCGCTCCTCACAGAGAGAGCGGGAATCAGCACAGCCCATAGAGCTATGCGCATTAGCAATAACGAGGATTTCTTTTGGCTATACCTAGGTTACATGGTTACAACCGGAAGTTCACCCCAACATCCCTTGCACTGAAAGCACTTATGGTACCACAGTACTCGAATGGCCTCCATGAACGTATTGTTAGTAGGGCCGTCTAAGCATTCTCCGTCATGACTGGAAGACTTGCATAACGTACAAGCCGCCACATGGCAATTGCCGCAATAGGCCCTCTAACCTTTGACATTCGTGTGTGGGATGAATATTGCGCAAGACTGGACACTGCTTTAGGTGCGGTCGAGCGTATTGAGCTGGAAATCACCGCGAATGCGTTCGTAAGGAATGGTCTAGTTGTATGAAAGGGAATATGCTGGCGACAGCATTGAGGAAGAAATCGACATTCCTTCCAAAGTCCCACCGGATGCAATCAAGGAAGGGTTTTTGACGGCTGAGAGATTGCGAAGTGATGATCTAAATCAACCGTCATTGGTACCAGTATGGAGCACTCCAAAGATAGCGAGATTTTATCATTGGAGTAGGGAAACAATGAATGAGGATGTGAACAGGCTGCCGAAGGAGCGGTCGAGTTCCAGCGGGCTGATCAAAGCCCCTGATCTTATTTGTCACATCGTCCCGAGTGCTTTTCCCTTAGGCCGGCATACTGAACATCTGTTTAGAGATTTTGTTGGAGCCACGGCAAAAAGGAGGTCAAAAGGAGAGAAGATCTGGAGAACTATCTGAAAGATTTTGTGCACGACTGTGCACCGGCCAATCCGGGTAACACGCTGCGAAGTTATATAGCTGCAGGGGAAAGAGAGAAAGGAGTCAAACATACATCAAACAACGAAGCTCACAAAAGTGAAAAGCTTGATACGGGGAATCAACACTCAATGTCAGAACCTTTTATTGATACCGCCTTTCGATGGAAATTGTATCAGTTGTGGACGTGAACACCACGGTCGAAATCTAGCACACATCCTCACGCAGATCCTGTTCATATTGCTACTCAGAGCAGAAGGCTACGTACAGCAATCGGTGGGAGATTTTATTGTATGAATTCAGGATCTGTTGATCGTATGAGGTTGGAACGAAAGTGGCTTTCGCTGAGCGGCAAAGGCGCTTCGACGCGCTTCAACGCGATATATTCGCCACTCTTTCAGCATTTTGGCAGCAATCTACCCTTCCACTTATTTTGATATGTGGACAGGATACAAAGTCAAAGATGATTTCTCCCAGGGGAAGAATTCGGTGCTGTGTCCCGCATTTGCAAAGGAAACCATTAGAGAACCTCTACTGGAGCTACCTCGACGCTCTCTAGCCCTGATTATCATTCTTGACCAATATGGAAGCTTTCATATCACGTAAAAGAACGGCTTCGGCTCTTGCAGAGGTGGAGACAAAGTCGCAAGTGTCGCCAGATTTCACTGATAGACTATCGGATGATGAGGGAGATTCAACAGACATCAAGCTCGCCACTTTGACTTCTCTTTTTCCAAATCTAGATCAAGCTTGGCTGCTTGATCTTCTCATTTCGGCCAACGGTTCTGTGGAGGCTGCGAGAAATTCTCTATCCTGTTCTGTCCAAGCATCCTCGCCTCGAAAAAGGTCTGCGGTTGGGATAGGATACCAGACTTCATTATCCAGCTTCCGAAAAGCCGAGGAAAGTGGCCTAGATTTACCATCGACAAAGCGTAGGCAGCTCACTCGAAAAGGCCAGACGTTACACCTCTATTCGCCAGAGGATATCGCAGGGCATACACCGTGTTCAATCATCCACAACTTCTTACCTGCAAAGGAAGCCGATAGTCTACTGAGTGAGCTATTGGCCGAAGCATCCACGTTCGAGAGACAGACTTTCAAGCTCTTCGATAATGTCGTTCAGTCTCCTCACTCCGCTTGCTTCTACGTCAATAGCCTAGAGGAAACGGTAAAAGCGAAAACGGAATATCTTTACAACGGCCAATATCTGACAGATGTCCGCCAGCTTACACCCCAAATGTGTACCGTCTCCTCCAAGGTGCAAAAAGCAGTCAACGCCGAGATCACCGCTCGAATACAATCTCATTATCCAGGTGGCAAAAAGCTAAAGTATCAATCACCCAAAGAATGGATCCCGAACGCCGCCTTTGTAAACTTATACCAAGGAGGCACCGAAAGCGTAGGCTATCACTCCGACCAGCTAACCTACCTCGGTCCTCGCGCCATCATCGGCAGTCTCTCTCTCGGCGTAGCTCGCGAATTCCGAGTCCGCAAGATCGTCGCCCGAGACGACGAAGATGTCGCGAGCGCGAAAGATTCGAGAGCAGATGCCGAAGGGCAAGTGGCGATACATCTACCACACAATTCGCTACTGGTAATGCATGGGGAAATGCAAGAAGAGTGGAAGCACTCGATTCATCCGGCGGCGGTTATCGATCCTCATCCTATTGCGGGGAACAGACGGATCAATGTTACCTATCGGTACTATCGAGACACTTTCCACCCTAGGTACACGCCGAGGTGTAAGTGTGGGGTAGCGACTGTATTAAGATGTGTGCAGAAGAAGAAAATGAATAGGGGAAGGTATATGTGGATGTGCCATGCCGGGAATACGCCTGGCAAAGAAGGGTGAGCATTGAGCGTCGTTGGCCTCTAGACTGGTTTTGAAGGGGCTAATGATTCCGAGCAGATGCACCTTTTTTCAGTGGGCAGAGTTTGACGATGACGGAGAACCTCCATGGGCCAAGAAAGGACCTGCGACATAAGCTCAATGAAGGCATGACAAGCCCTTAGTAATCTCTTGTCTCCGTGAAGCGAGAGCCAACCTGCCCCGCCTCAAAACGTTCAATCAGAAGTTTGTCTACCAAATCAACGTCTTCCCACAATGACGAACTGAACGGCACTTTCAAGTATCTGGTTTAGTAGGCATTGATAATGCATGCTTGAATGTACAATTGGAGCTGGTCTTCAGACGCATGTACTATCTCGAACGCCGGCTCTTTCGAAAACGGAAATCGGGCTTAGCGAACGGAAGCAAGGGTACCCACCTACACAGGGAGTCCGATAGCCTCAGTAACACCGCCACGCTGGATAGAACCGTGCCGCTCGAATTCATCACTCGTCTATCGCAGTTCTCCAGGCTCGCACTCATACTCAGGCTCCTACAGCTCCAACCTCTTCGTTGGCTTTGGCTGCCTCCATCTTCCTCAGCTTCTGCTTTTCAGCCCAGTCCCTGCTGGCCACTCTTCCTTTCTCTGCTGCCTCCGCGCGAGCCTTTCTCACCGCCTCGTCCTTTTCCCTCCTCGTATTCTCTCGCTCCAAAATCTCAACTCTGGTCCTACCGAATACCTCCTTACCTTTCGCCTTCTGATTGGCAAGATCCTGTCCAGTGGGAGCAGGGCGAGATGCATCGGATGAGCTTGAGTTACGAATAGCGCCTGCTGCGCGAACGCACGGAGCACGAGTCACACGTGCGGAGGAATTTGCCGATGGTGGATTGGTGGTACGTTTGGCGACAGAGAGAGTTGAAAGCCGCTTGTTTGCAGCAACTGAGGCGGCGGAACCAGGTCGAACCAAAGGCTCGATCTTTGGGGCTCCGTTGGAAGTAGGCGTAGGATTGACCGGCACTCCCTTAGCCATGCTCAGACGGGCCTTAGTGGCTGCATTCAGCTTGACCTTAGGAGCGTTACTAAGACGGATAGAGCGGGCCTTGAAAACGGGCTGCTCGGGCTTCTTCTCCTCTTCCCCCTTAAGGCGTTCTTCCCTTTGCTCCTTGAGCTTACGGGCTACCGCGTCACCAGGGAGCTCAAACACGGCGCGGGTGGGGGCCTTTGTTGACTTGGCAGGCTGAAAGGGTGCTTTGCAAATGGAGCTGACCCGCTTCCTGAGAGGTGCTTGAGCCGGTCCTGTTGATGTAGGGGAGGTGCTAGCTATTTTTCTAGTGGCAGCGCGCTTTTGGTTGGTAACATCACTTATTTTCGAGGTGATCTTCTTTGCCGGAGGCTGCATCGATGGCCTTGAAACAGCTGGCCTTACGCTTGTGGTAGGTTGTGTGGTACTTGCTTCTATTGACGCTGCTGCATTTTTCCTAGCCCTCACTGAGCTATTGGCCATCGAGCCTGTGGGGGTTGTTAATGGTTTTGTCTGCTTCTTAGTCTGTGTTGATGACTGTGCTTCGCTTGTGTGTGGTATTAGCCCGCCGACCATCTCGATCTCCTCCTCCAACGCGTCTAGAGCTTCCATGGAGTCTTCGATTCGCGAGATGCGCTTGCCTGGGGTTCGAGTCTTTATCTGCTCGACGAACGAATCCTCCTGCGCGTCCTCCTCCGCCGTGGTGATACCCAACCCTGCGAGGCTATCCATCTTGGCGGGTGTGCGAGATTGGATTTTTGCTACAAAAGAATCTTCCTTGTGCGTTGTGCTATCATCTAAAGTGTTTGTGATATTGACTTGGTGGTCTGGGTTGTAGCTTGGTGTTGTAGGCTTTGGCGATAGTTGCCGGCTAGCTTCATGCACAGCAGCAGAAGGGGGAGTACAAGGTCGTTCTTCATCTACGGCAATTTGATTGGCATCCGAGACTAACGATTTCGGAAGTCAGCGCAAGCCGTAGATACGTAGCACAAAAGGGTAGCACCCACGAAAATCCCCTTTCAACAGATCTTTACATGCTTCTTCGGCCGCAGAACTGGTCTGGCTTTGATTGTCGTCCTCTATCACCTCCACAGTGGGCTCCCGTGCTTGATTCTTCTTTTGCTTGGTGGCTTTCTTGGTGGCGTTTCCTTTATTGCCTTTTCCAGGGCCTTGCTTGGCAGCCGCCATTGTTTCTTCAAAGGTGTTGAGGATGACGGGGGCAGCCGCCGAATTTCCACTTGTTTCACCTAGGGGAGCGCGACCTTTGAGCTTAGGTGTCAAAGGTAGAGGTACACATGCAGCGATGTCCGTTTCCTCCTGTTCTTCTCGAGACCGAAGCGCGGCGCGAGTGACTCGAGGCATGTTGGGGCAATATGTATGATACAACAGCAAAATGCTAGAGTGACTGTAATCGAGTGATTCAAGCACAATGCAATGAAATGTGTAGGAAACAAACAAATGTTCAATGGCCGTGGAGTAACAGGCTCTCGTGTTATTGATCTGGTCTGGGCTGTTCACATGGCAACCGGTTAAAACCGAAGATAGCGCGATATCTTGAGGCGCCTCGCGTCGGAGCTAACGATTGACCGGTTTTGCCAGTGAATACTGGGGAAGTCATGGCCACGTTGCCCACATTTTGCAAAGACTTCTGGATGAAAGGGTCTCCCGAAGTCAATGCGAGAGCCGCCAGGGTCTTGGGCCAGATTTCATATGTGCATAAGTAGAGTCATCCTCTCCTTTTACCTTGTCCAGAGACTGTTTGCGTTTCTACACCACGCTTGAACAGAGACCGTACTGTACTCAGGGCGACTGATATGGTCTTCCGCTGATTTCGTGGACGCAGCGGTTCAAACGGCCGGTGCCTTTCCGGAGCCGTCATTGGATTGTGTCAAGTCTGATTGTTCGATTGGGATTCGGACCAAGGTCTGTGGCAGGGGCACTCCTGTTTTGAGGTTCTCTTCGGATGTTTCATCACTTTCAGCTACACTTGGTTTCGGGACCTTTACTATAGCCCCTGTTAGTACGCTTATATCCGAACATCAGGAGGCTTGGAACCCTACTGGACGCCATATTAATTGCGCGCAGAACATTATGCCAATTGGCAAGCACTGCGGCCACCGCTGTAACGAGTCAGCTTAGAAACGCAGCCACGTAGTCTCTCTAAGGTAATCTACCCTCGGTCCCATCTGATAGAGTAGACAATTTTTCTTCGAGCGCTTGCATCTGAGCTGCAAGGCCCCCACTGAGGTCGCGCAATTGTTTCAGGTTCGCCAGCTCCGCCTTCTTCTCAGCGATCCTCGCCATCAGCATTGGTGACTGTCCTGCAGAAGCCTGAGAGCCGCCGATTGAAGCATGCCGAAGGGCGGAGTTGAGGGGTCGATTTTGGTAAGACATTGCGCTTGCACTCTAGCTACAGATGAATGGTGTAAGCTTCTCTGCTTTGACGAGGAGCGTTACACACTGTCGTACAATCCACGAGTCCCTTAGCATCAGAGGTGAAACTGGAGCAATTTGCGAGTGATGAAGATTCAATAACTGAGGGTCCAGAACGGATCTTCTAGGGCTGGGAGAAGCCGCTAGGAGAAATGTCCTTCCGAGCTTTGTTTACATTTTCCCTTGAAGATCAATCTTCTTATCGCTACCTGGATAAAGATGCCTCTGAGTCCCAAATTGTTCCGAAATCGAGTAACAATCTTCACTTCTGTCCTTGATAGTCTTGATGATTAGCGAAAGCTCGTATGCAGCGTATGGCTCGACTCAACGAACCCCCACTGCCCGCAGCCGAGTCGATAGATGCTTGTGAGTTTTCAGCATGCTCAAATACGTTCGCTGGATTTTAATACTGTACAGTAAAACGTCGATTCGTTCGGCAAAACAGAGAGATTGCCAGGTATGTTATGATCACCATATATTTCGGCCTAACTAACGAGGGAAGGGCAAACTCTACACAGTCTGTCCGCATACGAAATCTTGACTGCGAAATTTCCCGATTACTAGGGGAGAATACCTCGCTCCGAGAACAAGTTATTAGATTACACCATGAGGCTGAGGAAAGTGCAAGCAAGTCCGTGCTGGAAAGTGTGGATACCGTCAAGAACAAACTCGAGGCCAAGTTGTCAGAATTGGGAGCGCTCGTCAAAGATTTGGGATGTGTACAAAAGTCTGCAGAACATCTGCGCGCGCAGAGAAGGAAGTCAGTCAACATGAGCTCCCCAAAAAGGTCTCCGGATCAAAGGATGTGGAAAAATACCCTCACACTCTCAGAGGCTGTCGGAGGTGCAGACGGGCGACTACCGCCTATATTGGAGGGCAAATACTATCCTAGACGCACAATGAGGTAATTGATGCAACCAGACCGAGCTGAAGTATGGATGCTGATGGAATGTGTAGTGCTGAAGAGCTGCTCGGCTTGACCACGGACCCAGCTAATCTTACTGACTCGCCAGATCTTGGGCCACCTCCAATTGCACACTTTGAGGAGGGAGATCCTATCAAGTTTGATCCCAGTCAAGATCTGTCTTCCCGATCAAAGCCCGCTGCAGAAGATGAAAACCCAGTGTTGTCTGCCAATTTGGAGACTCGGAAGAAGCGCAGGGAAAGCTCACATCGTCAAGATCTAGGAGCGGATAAAGCCATGAGGGAATCGAGGAAGAGTGTCTCGTCTATAGATGCGGAGACAGGTCAACCTCTGAAGTCTGGGGCCAAGCGGAAATTTGACGTCCGAGAAGAGGATAATTCGTCAGAAGCAATGGACATCCTAGAAACAGAAGCTTTCCAAAACAATCGGAGAAACTCAGACATACGAAGGCTTGATACTGCAACCTCAAAGCCAACCATCAATAGAGTAAGCAGGTCCGAGAGCAAGACTAGTCAAACGGTGCTTTCTAGCAGACAGCATCAGAGGGAAAAATCAGTAGATCTACCTACTGCAAGCGTAACTAATACTCGAAAAGCTCTTGGACCCAGTAAGTATTCTTGGGACATACCTTCAATTCCCATCTAATCTCGTTTACAGAAAGCGTGAATACCGACCCGATGAACTCGCCACTTAAGGCTAGCAAGGCTAATAGCAAAGACAAAGTGGCGGATGCTAAAGATGACTTATCGAGGATCGTCCGAGACCGGAACCGACTGAAAGCTAAGCCTCAACCAAAGGGCATCGGACAACCCAAGGAGATAGAAGCAACGGCTGCCTCCATAACAGCAACTGCAGTCGAAAAGTCTGTAGAACCTCCTCCCGCGACACCGGCACCTCCACCAAACGACCTTTTCTCACCAATATCAACAGAGCTTTCAGCTCCTCGAGCTGACTCACGGGACACCCCGCCACCACCAGATCTTGGCCCAGACACTGGAACGGGGTCCTTTGGTCGAGGCTCTCGCCGTCCGAAAGGCGCTGTTAACTATGCCCAACCGAACCTGAGAGATAAGATGCGTCGTCCGACAGCGGAGCTTGTGGATGCTGTTGCTGCTGAGGAGCGAGCACGTCAAGCCAGGACTGCAATAGCTGAGAGCGAGAAGTCAAACTTGGTGACTATCAAGCAAGAGGATCTCACAGATGGCTTGCCCGTATGGAAGACCAATGAACCAAACGACGGGAAGCAAAGGGAAGAGCCTACTAGTCCTCTGAGTAACAAGACTGGAATATCATCGAACGAGCTCCCTCCTAGTGTCCTTACGGACCGTCGACGGCGCCCAGTCGCCCCTTCACCAATCGAGGAAGAAATCAAGGTCACCAACCCATCTTCAGGTGCTGCATCGGCCATTGCAGCACTCGCAGCTGGATGCAACAGGCCGAAGACGGATAAGCCTAGGCCAAGGAAGGCAGGAGATGAAGTCACGCATGAACCAGTGGAGAGAACAAGCATCTACGATTTCACTGGGAGTTCCCCAAATAATGAAAAGGATGCTGAAGATCCTGGAGGCAATGATGAAGGGGCAAGGCCATCACGATCGTCACGACGGCACTCCACCGTGCCCGCTTCCTCGGATCAAGGTAGGGGTGCTCTTTCCATATCTCGGCGTGTTGAACGACGACGAGAATCGGCACTAGTTGCTAGGCACGAAGAAAGTGTCGAGAAAGGGGTTGCCCAGTCCATTGCAAGGACGAGGAGTGTGCTCGAACTTGGGGCTGATGGTGGTGAGGTGGCGACGGGAAGGCATGAGAGGGCAGCGAGTCGGCGAAGAAGCATGATGCTGTAGGCTACGATACGATTCTGACATTTGGCAACGGCTTTTGAGATCGTTGGCTTGAGGGCCTACCTTATCTCCCTGTGTCTTCGATTAGCGTCATTCAATTGGGTAAGGTATAGCGGCCATATTTGGAAAGTCTTTGGTCAGCGGATGAGTCGAGATCGCAGTATGTCGTATGTCCCCTCGCTTCGCAACCGACTCCAAGTTCCATTTTTACATGAAACGGCTTTGAAAAGTTGGCATGCACTATGCGTAGTCACGATGGCCCTTGCATGTCGCCCTTACATCACGAGACAGGGTGCATGTCTTTCTTCATGACTTCACGGAATGTGTCTCGGCACTGTGCATTCCCCATCCCTTACGACGGCAGGCCATAGATAGATCTATCAGCCGATAGATTTATAGATCTCTGCGTGCCGTGCCCTAGTCCACGCGATCGCGGAGTCCTCTCCTGCCGTTCGAGTCATTCGCCGTTTCTGGAATAGGACTAGCTGTCGACCTTGGCGGGACCGTATTCGAAAAAGTATGTGCTCTAAATGGTGATTGGCTACGATCGGGGATGGCACACAAGTGCATTTTCTCAATGCGTGCGTGCCTACGGAGGTGTGACCGCTTTGAGTCGCCAATGGTGTGTGTTTGCTTCCGGCTGTTTGTTCAGGGAACCAGGGTGAGAGCTTGCGCAGGCACCGGATCAGCCCGCGTGCAGTTGATGTTGGAGGCTAGGAGGATTTCGTGATGATTATTCGTTGGCGTTGGTGTCGAAAACTATCGAGCTTGCACACTAGGTGATGACTGATGAGTGGCCCCATGATGGTCGTCGAGGCTGGCTTGCTGACCAGGGATGGTTGTCGTGACCCTGCATTTTGTGGAGCATGATGATAGGTAGGCAAGCAGGCAACGCAAACAAGGAAAGTAAGCCATACAGCAAATGCAGGCAGAACTGTTCCACCAGTACGATGCAATATCCATGGAACAATCTCCGCGATACCCGCATTCTTCCCTATCGTCCAGATCTCAGTCCTTCCCTGCAAACCCCACACCAATGCCCTTTCGTACAAGCGGCCAAGCGTTACTGCACAGCATGACGGAGCCTCCGCCCGTTGGTCGAACATGATGGAGTAGCTCGGTTGTACTAGTAGTCTGCCGTCCGCTAACTACCCACTTTACTTACCGTAGTATACTTTACAACATCAGCGCATTGACGCTAGCCGGCAGGGCAATGAGCAATGGCTGCGAGTTACGGGGATTATTCCTTGCAGGTCGTAGCGTCTCGATTTGCGAGAGAGGAGTGCGATCGGTGGTTTGACACTTTCGACGGCTTGAGCCGTGATTGCCCTTTCTGCCGAGGCTCCACTTCCAGGATTTACGAGTATTGACTCTGGAGGGATTGACGTTGCGCAGTGAGCACACAGTCATGGGCCTGAAGTCTATATTCTCTACGGAACGGTTGGCGCGATAAGGCTATCTACCGGGCATGAGACTTTGCGAATGAAATAACTTTCAGACACATGCATGGAAGTGGAGAGTGTAACGGTGCAGAAAATGCTCGAGTTGGGTTGGGTTTCGCGTGTTAGAAAACCTTCTTTGTGTGGGTTTGTGTAAGCGTACAGATCTTGATGCTACTCCGTAGATACGCAACTACTGCGAGACCCAGAGATTTCTCCGCCGGGCCTTGGTCTGTGTGGAATTCCCGTTTCCTTTTCCGCCTTGAGATTGCCCATCCAATGTTGCATAGAGGATGTTATGGTATCGCCGTCCATCAGAAACTCCGTCCTTCGTCCCCATCCGTGTCTATGTCCCATAGAATTATTCCATGCTTGCTAATGTGTTGCTTTTGGTGTACAGAAAGGGCCGCCTGCTATGCTGAATGTGTGACGTGTGAAGAAACGTATGGCCCAAGTAAAATCGTCGGGGCTGCCCGAGTCGGTGCTGGAATGAATACTGCATATGTGAATGGGTTGAAAGTTTGCTGCTATGACAAATTCATCCGTCTCTTCCAATTCCTAACGTTATCGAAAGAATTGGAATACCCGAGCAGCTCATTGCGAGCTTGCTCAGATAGCTGATTCACTTGTGATGAGACGCTCTTGGTCGAGCTAAGCGAGGAAGAAGAGGATGAAGGCGTCAGGGTCTTGGTAGCAGCGACCTGAGTCGGCGTGTGACTTGTGAAATACGAGGTCAGAGGGGATGTCGCTTGGCTTGCTGCAGAGGAAAGTAGTGTAGTCGATGATTTGTAGGCAGAGAAATTGATGGCGGGCGGTAGCTGGAAGCCAGAGCCTTTACTGGCTTCGGATGGAGAGTTCATGGTAGGCGAGGTTGGTCCTGACCAGTCGGAGGAGGCTTCGAGATCGGCGAGGCGGCAGGATTGAGAGCAGTAGGTGTCGCCTTGTGTCTGTTTGTCACAGGCGAGACAGTAATCGAGCGACCAGGTCAACTCCATGTTCATCACGAGGAGCGGAAGGTGAAGAAGGTGGTTATGACTGGAGTCGATGATGAACCTGGAAGAGTGTATATCGAGGTTTTTCGCAAGGTTCGAGGTCCTCCTGTTGAAGGTTGACGACACAGGCAGCAAAGATTGCACCTTAAGGTGACGTGCGAAGTTAAAGGCGTGATGAGGTGAACAAGGTATAGGAGTCAGATCACGCGAGGAGGAAAACGATGTTGATGACGTTGATGATCATGACATAGACGGTATGCAGAGGATGGAAATAATTGAAGAAGACTGGGCGTCGAGCAGCAGACCCATGATATAAGTGGAGTGTACGAGGACATGAGAGGAATGGAAGAAGAGGAGCAGAGGCAAACGGCAGGCTTCTATATTCCTCACCTGCATCAGGCACCCGCTCTCTCTCTCTCTCAGAGTGGTCAATGCATTTTGCATGACCCCCCAAATTCCCAGCGAATGACCACAAGGACGATGAATGGGTGTGCGGCGCTACTCTGTCCATTTGCCTTTGGGGCTTCATCCTAGCTTGCAGCTAAAAGCCCGAGTCTCGGCGGATATACCAGGCTGTTTTGGGTCAAGCACCAAAACTCCCCTCTAACCGAGTCCAGTCGCCAGGACGGCTAAGGGTCCACTTAACTTCCAAGCGGCTCACTACAAACACTCATCATGCACTTCTTACTTAGTACCTACCTTATGCAACCATCAAGCAAGGCTAAGACCCTGCGTCCGCCAACCCCTCCAGGAACCCTGGGGTCCATACTCCATACACCTGGAGACCGAGCTAAGCTGGGCTCGAATCAAGGCAGGAATCCTGCTGGTCAGCTTCGAAACAGTGCCAATTCCAAGACAAGATTGTTAGCTCATCTCAGAGAAGGGCTAACTTGGAAATTCGGAGTGTTTGGGTGGGCGTTGGTCTGTGTTCCTAGCATTCTCTAACCACAAGGGCGTTTCGACAGCTGCAGGGTCGGCTACACAGTACGAGTCGAGACTCGGTAGTAGATTGTCCAGTTCCCGTGGTCGCGCCCCCCAGAGTTGACCTCCGCTCAAGCTTCCAAATTTCCAATCACCATTAGCTGCCTTGCGAGCATGGTAACGGCTTGGCTGGTCCACGTCGTCGTGCATTCGCGTTCGATCCACTCGCTGGAGCACAATAATGCAATGAACTCAATCACTGATGTCGTCGCATCAATGCATCTCGATGCTTACCAACCAAGCGTTCGAGGGTACGCATCTGCCTCCATACAAGAAGTGGGACTCGCCATGCATCATGCACGCATCCGGAAACCGTTATCTGTCGACGAATTTATGACCAGCTTTACCCCTCGTCGACGAATCAGCTGCCATTCAAGTTCCTTGAACCGAGAAGACCGTCGTCCAGTGTCATGACCAAGAGCCAGTTGCCGCCATAGCTCGCGTCACACTGCAATGTGTCTCAGAGTTTCAAGTTGATGGCTGGGATTACGGTTCAGAGGACTGTTAATGGTGGGGAGATGAAGCTACGGAGTATACTGGCTCGACTAGTCGACTGGATCAGATCAGGCATGGCGATCTTGGCATGCTCTAGGCTACTAGTATTTTAGACTGCCCGGCTTGCGTTCTCGAAGCGACGTCGATCATTGCGCCAGTCAGTGCCAACTTGGCAACTTGCCCTTATCCGGTTTTTCACTGATTCGCAGGTTCGTCCGTCGAACGGCCGTAACGGAGTTGGATTGGTGTCATCGTTGCTGGCAGGAATGGGTGCAACGCGAGATGAATGCCATGAGTGGCTCTCCTCTCACTTGGAATTGAAATTCCCTACGCCTGATCATAATTCGCTATTGATTGTCTTGTCTTGTTGCTGTTGAGCATTTCGAGATCTCGATCATGGCTGGAGGTCCATGCGCAGAATCCTTAGGTCCTTGTAGGCTGAAGGCAGTTGCAGCATCCCGTCTTGACCGAGAGTCTCAAATCCTAAGTCGACTGTGTCCGTTACGCTTCGTCTCGGATCTAAATCTGAGTGGCTCATGAGGTCAGGTGGAAAGATTTGCTCTTCCTTCGTCTGTTCGTCTCGGTTGATGGCTAACGAAATATGGCTAATGCCACGGGTCGTCGACGGGCGCTAGGATGAGGTACCATCCGGCCATACCCTTGAGCTGTCAAGCAAGCAAACTCTGAAAGCCTGAGCCTGAACCTCGACCGTTCATCATCCTACACTTCATCTCATTTGTGCGCTGTTGCTGTCGTCAAATGGCGAAGTGTGCATGAAGCATCCACACCCACCCTCGGCGTATCGCAGAGTCAAATGCCTCATCGACCAGATAATCAAATGTGAGTGCGCACGGGATCTAAGAACGCTTGGACCTCTCATGCCGCTCGGGATATGTAAATCAATGCGTCATTCTCTCATTGGTGGACAAAGTCGGCGAGTCATCTTTCTGTGGCTCTGCTTCGATGATCGACTGCGCTTTCCCCACACTTGTGCTGTCACTGGTGCAGCCCGCAGCCAGGCAAAGCGTCGTACTGAGCACCCCTTTTTCTTGCACGCTTTACCTGTGAGCTCTGTATGATTGTAAGCGATCACCGCTCTGTACTTTTACAACCACATGCATACCTTACGTGGTGGGACCTCCGTGCCGTGCGCGGTGAAGAGGGACAGTTCTTATCTCAAATGGGTTTTTGCCGAGCATCTTTACTGGCGTGATCATGCTTATTGCTTTCGTAGTCTCAAAATCTACAATTCCTCTATACTGACTGGGTGAGGCTACTCTATAGTCTGCAATGTCGATCCGGATCAACATACCGGACCACAGATGTAGAGCGGGGAGCACGATAGGGGGCACAGTCTCTCTTCACGGAGACCAAGATATTGACGTCCGACACATCTCGATAACCATGCAGGCCCGATGTAAGACCAAGGTCTCGAGACGTCATGGAAATAGCAGTAGCACCTATCGAGGAAGAGCAGGCTTAATCTATATCAAGCAAGATCTTTTTTCAGGGCCGCACACTCTCCACCCAGGGCATAGCTGGGTAAGTATCGTTGCTGTTTTCAACCGAAATTTTTACGCGATCTTGAGATTTTGGAAATCTACTACTTCTTAGACAAGGCTTGGAATCCACGATCTTTCCTAGAAGAGGCATGCTGATCACAAAGATCACTGCAGCCCTTTGCCTTCACGCTTCCCCTGCAATGTGTCATCCGGGGAGTTGATCGATTCAAGGAGCAGCATGGTCCTTTCAATTCCCAACATGGACAGAGCCTGCCACCCTCTTTCGTCGACTCGTACTCATCGTTTGGCGCTGGTTGGAGTGCCGAATGCTTTATCCGATATGAACTTGAAGCGTCCCTAGTAGCCAGTACAAAAATCTTCTCGCCAGGAGATCAAAGTTGCACCAAAATACTCGACTTTGTTACATTCAGATCCATCCAGTCCCCAGATCCCCAACCAACTCTCAAGACGCAGACAATAGCTTGCTACAATCTGCGTCTACGGCCAGGGGACGAAGGGCTACCACTCACCTTCAAGGAAAAGCTAAAGTCTATGCGCACTAGCAACCTCCCCGTCGCGAGGTTCAAGGTTCACATGGAACTCCCCAGGGTTGGTGTCGCCGGGCAGCCTTTACCTGTATTCCTCAAGCTCGATCACGATATGGAAAGATCTACCGCACCTGTATCCCCTATCGTGTTGCTGAAAAAGTGCTCATTGGAGCTTCGAGCTTTCACTTTCATTCAGTGTATGCGAGAGGAGATGTTCCATGACGGCGACGAACAACGCAACTGGGACACGGAGCACGAGATCGCATTCGTCGACTTCACCGAGAAGATGGAGACTGCTCCAGCCCTAACGAACCACTTCGATCTACGTAATGTGATGAGAGTCAGGGTACCTCCTTATGCAAGGCCAACGTTCAGCACCTTCAATATCCGCAGAACTTACAAGCTTCGCCTCAAGCTTTCTGTCGAATGTGCACAGAAGACTTTTAAAGCCGAGTTCCTTACGGGAGATTTCGTGCTGTTGGCCAAAGACTACATGCCAAGTGCCGAAAGCAATCCAGGAACGTCTTCATCGAATGCTGCGGTTGATATGGAGGTCGCACCTATATATCAGGAAACCTTAGGACCACCTCCACCAGGCTACGGGAATGCTAAAATGCCTTAGGTCGTCCAGATGGTCTATGGTTCGTAGCATTGGCGAATATTACATTTATATAGCGGATACCCTACAGTGCAAACACATATAGAATGTTTCACTAGGTACCAATCTATATGTATGAGACCATTATCTCGAGCATTTTGTGGAGCATGACATCTCTTGTGACGAGCAATTCCGACCGATCCGTATTCTGGACTGTGTTCCCAAAATTCACAATTCTAAGGTTACAACCCAAACCTTCCCTACCCCTAATGTTACCGCAAGATTCTACACCGCCCTCATCTACAACCCGAGAATCCCTCCTCAATCTTTTGAACGAAACCATTGACAGTCTCCGTAATCCCCATCCTTCCGACCCAATTTTCGAATGCCCGCCCTCAACACGCACCCTCCTCCAAACGCATCCCGCTCTACTAATAAAACTCGCACATGCCAAAATCCATAGCTATCCCTTCAGCGACGTGCCTGTCTGCTGGCGGAGACTCTTCACAGATGCCAGTATATTCGAGGCAGCACGAATCATCAGCAGAGAAATTAGTGAGCCCCGACCGCCACCGGATTTCGAAAGGTCCGCTGGAGTCGGTAAGAAGAGGACGCGGTGTGGGCAGGATGGCCTTGAGACAGCGCGGAGCGATGTCCAGAAGACCGTTGATGGAAGCGAAGATCTAGGGGCGGAATATGATTGGATACAGAATGTCGTGAGGCTTTTGGACATGGCGGTCATAATGGCTGGTGCTCCGGGGCGAGAAGAGACGGTTGAATCGCTGCTTTCTGCGCTACAGGTGTATGTGGAAGAGCTAGATCAGCGAGAAAATACCTCCGCTCGGAAGAAGCTGAGGAGATCTGTCGATGCATTTTCTATTGAAGAGAGGAATGTACCTGATGTGCGGTACCCGATACCCAGATGCTCGGCGATGTCTATGGTAGCGTTCGAAGAGCACCTGCCCGCCGCCCAGCCGCTTGTTATCAAGAATGCCCTTACGCACTGGCCGGCCTTCCACGAGCGGCCCTGGAAGTCTCCCGAATATCTACTGCAAAAGACCATCGGAGGCAGGCGGTTGGTTCCCGTGGAGGTGGGCAGGAGCTATACGGATGCAGGATGGGGACAGAGAATTGTTACATTTAAGCAGTTTATGGACGACTATCTACTTGCCTCTACTGAGAAGATAAATGGAACGGATACGAGTGAGGAAGATGCGGCAAGCAACATTGGTTATCTAGCCCAACATGACCTCTTCACTCAAATTCCCTCTCTACGCCCCGACATCTCCATTCCAGATTATTGCTACACCACTCCACCTCCGCCAGCACCAGGGACACCTTTGGCACTGAAGCCGCCGCAGCCCAAACTTGAAGAGCCGCTCCTCAACGCCTGGCTTGGACCCGCGGGCACAGTATCGCCGCTTCACACCGATCCTTATCACAACATACTCTGCCAAGTAGTGGGAAAGAAGTATGTTCGGCTGTACAGCCCAGCGGAGACTGAGAACGTGTATCCGCGGGGCCTGGAGAGCGGTGGTGTCGATATGAGCAATACGAGTCTTGTGGATGTCGAAGACGACCCCTTGGAGCGAAATGGCGAATTTCCACTGTTTCACAAGGCGCAGTATGTTGAGACTATACTTGACGAGGGAGAATGTCTATACATTCCCGTCGGCTGGTGGCATTATATCCGAAGCTTGACCGTAAGTTTCAGTGTGAGCTTTTGGTGGAATTGAACCCAGATACGCAGGAGTGGCAGTCTCCAAGGGACTTGCTCTCCGGGGAGCAAACACTATGGCTCGAAGTTCAGCACACCCATGCTATGTTGTAGCCAATCTTTCCATTCCGACTGGACTTCATTGGCAATACAGAATTTGATCTTGCCGCAGGTGCTATCCAGCATGGTCCCACGTTCCTTGATAGCTGTCCTGCATGTTTCAGCTTTCATTAGATATCCTTTTGCTGTGCCTCAATCCTCTTCAGCCAGCCGCCGAGATCCCTGTCAGCTTGTCCCTCCCAACGGTCAAATCCCAATGTCCAATATGATAACACCTGTTCTTAAGCGGATGGAACTGTACATTGCAGAATTGGGAACCTTCCGAACTTCAGGGATTTCTTCGAAACAGCGGCGGTGTCATCACTCGACATTGGAACTTGAAAAAGGAACGATCGAGCGTTTACACATGGCCGATGGACTTGCATCCAGGATCAACGATGGGAACAAACACCTGCTCTTCCTTACTTTTGCCATACCTTTGATTAGAGCCGAGTATTGAAGTGTTGGAAAGAACCGGCTTTTGTGAAGAGCAAAACTTCCATTTTCGCCATTCTAATGTATCATCCGATACCTTGATCGGCATTAGACCATTGTCGCTTCAGCGTCAAGCTGGAGGGCGCAACCGCGTCTGATCTTGCTCTGATGCTAAAAGTGTATTAAGTGGGTTATTCCCTCCGCAATCGAGTCCGACATGGCGAACAGAGTATTCTGTAAGCGCTGGGTGGCGCAATTGGCCTAGGTACCTTACTTCGCCTGCCTACTTAGCGTGAAGGATTCGCTGGGAGCAAATCACAGCAAGTGGAGTTTCTACGCCCCCCCCTTTGAGATCCTGACTCCCACATACATAGTAGTTGGGCTAATTGTCGACACTGATTGGCTCCTTTGCGGGATTCCATGCGCCTTGGTGGTCCAGCTGCCACCAAGCGCTCCTCGTGTCATCGAAGGCTTGAGATCAATTTGCAATATGGAAATGTCCAGAATATCGTTTGGGATCCTTTTATTTCCACTTTCGCGTTGAACTCCTTCATAGGTATCTACCACATGCTTACCGAATGACACCCATGAAGCAGCTGCCTTTGCCTCGGAGGATTCTCTTAATATTGAGCCTGCTGAGCACCGGCAGCCTTGGCCAGTCTGGTGTTCCCACATGTTATTTTCCTAATCATGAGTTTGCGAACGTAAACGGTTACGAGAATTACGCCTGTGATCTGTCCTTGAATGTCAGCGCTTGCTGCGGAGTTGGCGTTGTTTGCTTGAGCAATGGTCTCTGTCAGAGCGGCACCAATGAAGTTGTTCGAGGCTCGTGTACAGATCAGACTTGGAAGTCGCCAGACTGTCCTCAGTATTGCTTGGGTAATCTAAATGCGCGTCAATTGCGAGTGGTTGGCAGACTACTGACGATGCATTCAGACGCGAGCACTGGCGGCACAGACCTTATCTCTTGCCAGAATGTTACCAACAATGCCCTCGACTATTGTTGTGACCACACGAATATGTGTTGCGACACCGGTGTTGGTAGGTTCCGACTTCAAGCGTCTGGAACTCCTATCACAACGATTGGGGCAGGTGCCAGTACAGCAACCAAGCAGCCTGCCACTTCGACTTCTCCTAGCTCATCCAGCTTTACATCTTCCACGTCAACTTCAAGTAATGCGAGCTCCAGTAATTCAGCTTCATCCACGCCCTCATCAAGCGCCCCACAATCAGGGTTAAGCTCGGGGGCAAAGGCTGGTATAGGTATTGGCGTTGTAGCCATCGTGATTATTGCTGTCCTTTTAGCCTATCTTGCTTGGAGAAGACGAAGATCTGTTGTGAACAGCGTCAAGGGTCACGGTGGAGAGAGTAAGGTATCATCGAAACTCCCTGCAGAGAATGCTGGACTGCATGAAATGTCAGGTGAAAGGCAAATTGAGCTGCAGGTCGGAAACCCTGCGTGGGAGTTGGAGGGTGAGCACGCGATGGGATTGAGGTGGTCCAGTGCGCATTAATCAAAGACGATGGGTTGGGAGCTCAACCAGCGAGCAAAACATATTTCTCAAACGTGGAGAAGCCACGGCCGGAGCGTGATGGCAAACGAGCAGGCAGTGCGTCAATGGAGGTAGTGGCATTGGTAGATGCAGATTTAGTGATCGAGACCGGAGGATATCTCAACGTGGGTGGGACAGCCGAGACACCAATCTGGCTCTCATAGTGTCTCCTTGCCTGAGTATAACGGAGGATTGTACCCGAATATAGATCTATAGCTGAATAGAGAGACATTGTCGACACTGAAGTGCCGTCAATATCAATGGAGGGAAAGCCAAAAACGGGGCTTGAAGAGCGCGTCCCCATTGGGCCTGGCTCGATGACGTCCAATTAGGTCTATTCTGGGCCTAACCAGAGCTGGTTTGCCTACCAGCCTACCATCTACAACATCTGCGCTTCATGAACCCTTTACAATGACTACCCTCCTCGAATAATATCCCTAACGTTAGCAACCTATGAGTCAATACCTATCTGCCTTTCTCATTGACCCTGTTGTTCGACAGGCGCGACGTTTCTCTAGGCCAGCAGACGACTCCTCGCAATCAGAAACACGTCCTGCTTTCCGGCCTGATGAACCACCATCAGATCACAATGAGTTGGCAGAGGCGGCTCCGGCCGCGCACGAAGAATTTCCTCCGCTGACCATTGATGCCGAGAGTCTTCCAACAAGCACAGTAATTGGCGATCAAGAGGTGTTATCACCGACAACCCTGACCCACTTGGAAGATGATGAGCTGCAGGCGTTACAAAGTGGATATACGAGCGAACCTCCGCTTCACACAACAGCGACGGACAATCTCGAGCGTGAAGTGAGTGCACGAAGATACACCTCAGCCGCTGCAGACGAGACATCCAACAACCCACTTTACACCGCTCCTGATGGTCTCAGGTCGACCACGTCCTCTTTCAGTAATTCAGCACGCTCTTTAATGGATTCCACAATGTCACTAGCAGATCCATCAGCACGGACCTCCAGAAGTAACACACAAGATAATCGAGACCGTGGTGACAGTGGAGGGAGTCAATCTGAGGGGGCCTTGCCAGCTGATGACGGGATGAACCACATGCGGAAGCGTATCATTGCAATCCAAAGGACTAATAGCTCGAATGAGGCGAAGGCGAGGCTAGTGCATGGGCTGATGACCGAAAAGCACAACTCATCCCAGCAGAGCCTACATCCACCTAGGGCCCATTCACCAGGAAGCGTGGACAGCTCAGAACGGCCTTTCACACCATCTTCACCGAAATCGATGGAAAGCGTGACACAAACTGTCTCCCCTCCTACTTCCTCGTCATCTAATGGTGATCCAACTCATGGCTTCCAACTATCACCCAATGATCTGAAGCCAACATATCGCCCCAAACCGCCTCTCAATCCAAGAGACGGAGGACAGGACGTTGATTCGATGGAGGTAGAAGAGTCTTCGAAAGCTTTAGGATGCGAACACTACAAGCGGAACGTCAAGCTACAGTGTTCGGCTTGCCACAAATGGTACACCTGTCGCTTCTGCCATGATGCTGTAGAGGACCATAATCTGAACAGACGAGAGACCAAGAACATGCTATGTATGCTTTGTGGCTGCGCACAACCTGCGGCCGAGGAATGCAGACGTTGCAGCGAGCGCGGGGCTTGGTATTACTGTGACGTATGCAAGCTTTGGGACGATTCTTCCGACAGGAATATCTACCACTGCAATGACTGCGGCATCTGTCGCGTTGGCGAAGGGCTGGGGAAAGACTTCTTCCACTGCATGGTTTGTCACCTCCAGTCCTGATTCAGAGCTCTCTAATCTCTAATTCTCACTTAGACGTGCTCCGTGTGCATGGCAGTATCAATTCGAGATACTCACCGCTGCATCGAGCGCTCAACCGACTGCGATTGTCCGATATGCGGTCAGTACATGTTTACATCACCAGAGACCGTTGTCTTCATGAGATGTGGTCATAGTATTCATCGTCGATGTTACCAGCAACATATGAAAACCTCCTACAAGTGTCCGATTTGCAGCAGAAGCGTTGTTAACATGGAAAGGCAATTTCTGCAGTTGCGAACCATTATTGAAGCCCAGCGGATGCCTCCCGAATTTCAAGATACCAAAGCTTGGGTATCCTGTAACGATTGTAGCGCAAAGACTGTGGTCAAGTACCATTGGCTGGGCTTGAAGTGTGCTGTGTAAGTCTAGAACTGCTAATAGTGAATGAAATCTAAGCTTCGGTTAGACAGCTGATGAATTCCAGCTGTGACTCCTATAATACTGCCCAAGTTCGACTCCTGAGTGGCTCCGAAGCTGAGGCATTCTCCTCGCAAGCTCCAGACATCCAGAGGGACGAGGCTTTTGCTAGTATTTCAAGATCAAATTCCCGCGGCAGGTCTAGGCATCCTAACCAGTCACGCCAGCCAACGACATCAGCGCCGCCTTCGGCTATGGCAATAACCCGAGAGTTACTTGAGAGCACGTTGGGGCCCATTGCACGCACTCGAAACGCCCACTCGGCTGCGCCAAATGGAACACGATATACTCCATCGAATTCTCCCTCCAACGATGACAGTGATCCTGACGACTCGATGGGCGAAGACGAAGATGAGGTTCTTTTCTGGGGTGGCGAAAGTCCAAGATCAAGACTGACCTCTCCAATCCTCGAGCATGAGCATGAGATGGCTATTGATGACAGTAGTGAAGGAGATAATGATAATAGTGATGACGAGAACATGAGTGATGATGATCCGGAAGAGGACGAGACTAACCAATACAACCGCATGGAGATTTTCGGGCATCGTTGACCGATTGCACGCACTCGAAACTTTCATAGGCATTTATTCAAATTATTATATACCCCTGAGCATAGCTGGTTTGGATGTTGGCATGGGAAAGGGAGCCTAATTGTTTCTTGAGGCAGGGAAATCATAAGGGAAAAATTATAATCTTGCATCAGGAGAGCGTTCGGATGCTCTCCTAATACGAACTCTTCACCCTTTAGCTAACAACTCAGTCACGCAGAGTAGTCACTTAGAGGCCTCAAAGATCAAGTATGACCCGCTCTCCGCATGATCTAATGTTACTTCATCACCTTCACGAAAAGCTCCCTCATACCGCGCAAGAAAGTTCCCAAGTCCCTACTCTCATTCAACCTCTCCACACAAGCCTCCACGTCTCCTTCCTCCATCTTCGGCCTACAGGTGGTAACGCTATATTCCCTCCTCTCCGTATCGACCTCAAACCATGCTTCTCTCTCCCAATCTCTCTCATCCAGGTTTGAAAAGACGAATTTGAGTCGATCAACCCTGCCAGCGCCCTCAATCCTCAACCCAAGATATGTCTCCCAGAAATCGAGTTCGGGAACGTTTAGACGCGCCTGCTCCTCCAACTCCTTTGCATGAGCCGCCTGAGCAGCCTTTCTAGCAGCGATCTGCTTGTTGTAGGAGGCGATTTCGGAGCGTAGACGATCGCGATGTTGAGCATTCCCTTCACGTCTCGAAGTAATAGCAGCAATCTCGTCCTTTGCAGCCACCGTCTCGGCTTCTTGAGCGGAAAGGGAGGCGATATGCTGAGAAGATTTTTGAGCGAGGATCTCGATGTCTTTGCCCTTCATGCGCTGGTCTTCCTGCAACTCGGCGACGTTGATGCGGAATTGATTTCGCTCTTCGAGGACCCGTTTCTGGCCAGCAGCGATAAAAGTGTCGAAACGGTCTGTGAAGGCGGCCATGCGAGCGCGCAAGTCGTCGAAGCCGAAGTTTATGGGTGGGAGAGAGTCGGCCATTGAGGGTGCCGAGGCGGTGGAGAGAGGTGCGCGCATGGCGCTGGTTGACATTGAGGGCTCGAAGAGAGTAGGCATCTTATTAGCGGATGCTGGATACGCTGGCTTTGTAGAGTGCTCTGTATATGATAGGTGATGCTGTATCACCATATGACTGGGTTCGATTGCAATGACGAGCTGGGGAATTTGATGTTTACTCCCACGGGCTTGGCGCATGGCAACCCGGCGCTAACTTCTCCGAGTGATATCGTGCTCGTCAAACTTTCTCGAGATCATTTCTCAGAATTCACGATTCACTTCATTCATGAAAATTCTTCAAACCCGGAGTACCTAGGGGCCGCCAACCCTTTCTCAATTGACCCACTCCTATTCGCTATGATTAGCAACTCCATGACCAAAAGCACGCACTGGATAAAGACTCGACGCAAACCCGGATGAGTGAGGCCCGTCCTCTTGACCTCAACTATGGTCATTTGGGTGAGCCCGTCTATGACTCCGAAAATCACGAATGGCGATACGCCAGAGTGCCGCGAATCACTCAACGATTCAGGCCCGTGGGGAAGCCTAAGATCGCTCATCAATCTTCCTTGGCTTTCAATGCACCCAATGAGAGTGCTGCCGAGCGCTTAAAGAACATCAGAGATCTGACACGAGGATACCCAGAGCTACTCCCAAGCTCTCATCTGCTCCCGGAATTGGCACGAATATCAGAGGGGGTCAACGAGGTCACTTCTGCCCATGACCCCACAGTGTCAGAGCTGCTAGCCTTTGGACGAGCGAACGATGTGGACCCTCGCCACGGCAAGACAGTCCCTGTCATTGCTATCGCTGGGGGAAAGGCAGGAGAATTAGTGAGGCTGATCTTGTTGACCCAAGAGCAGCTCGGTTGGACGGAAAGCAAGAATGTGTACCTCGACAACCTTTCCTCCAAGGGTGGTGAAGAAGCACAATGGTCAGGGAATGGGAGTCCCATACAGCAGCTCGTCTTTGCAGAGTCGGAGGGCCAACCGAACTCTTGGCTTGCGGTTCGGTACCATGGAGCTGTATCAATTCTGCGGCCGCAGCTCAGGCGGAATAATGACATTGGGAAGCCGAACCGTGCAAGCGCTCTTCACTCACGTCTAAATCCTAACCATATCGTGACTTTGCCGACTCAGCGCTCGCAACGAACGCAGTTCGCGGATGTCGCTTTCAATCCCTGGTACCACGAACAAATTGCAACAATTGACCAAGAGGGTTGTTGGACTGTTTGGAATTTGGTAGGCCTGGCCCCACGAAGAGGTCTCTGGACAGTTGAAGAAGCATTTGGGGGAAGTATACTCGATGGTCATGAAAAGGACCACGAGCAGCCTTCTCATTTAGGAGATGGATGGGGCGCTGTCTTATGGGCAGGCAATACAAACAGAATAATTGTCACCGGCCGAAGGACGCTTGTAGTCTTCAATTTTAAAGGTGGCCCACATCGACTCAACGTGCCTAATCTCGTCTCTAGAAGCTCACTGGACTGGATACTTGATACCAAGAGAAGTTCTTTAGCCACCAGCGATGTCTTCATAGTGACATCTCGATCACTATACCTATTGCGATTTCCTTCCGCTGAAGAACCGAATGGCTCTGATGTTCAATGTCTGCTCTCATGGAGGCATTTCAGAGATCTGGGAGATATATCCCTGCGCTTGAACCTCCTCGCCCACTCTGAATATTCAGATAGTGGATACGATGCTGCAGGTAAGGCACCCGGACTATATGAAAATGGTTTTCAATGCTGAACGTCTTTCAGGTACTACTGTTCTACTTTACTCTCGCCTGAATGGGATGGCCACCTCTTTTAATATCCAACATCCAACATCGTCCTCAGTCCATGCCATCTCCACATCAGATCCTTGTCTTTTCCCAATCCTTGAAGAACAAAAAGATCTCAAGACTCCATTAACTCTTCGTTACAGTAGCACCTTAAAGCCGCGAGTCTCAGCTCTCGCACTCAGAGTTGTTCCATTTGGCTTCTACAACGCCGGCCCTCCAACTGGTCTGGGGCAGCTGTACGTTGAGGCCAAGGCTACTTTCTATCAGCTCAGTATAATATTCAATGATCTCTCACTTTCGGAATGTCTCTACTTGGGACCTGGGGCAGGACTGGATCTGGAAATCCGTCCGCCAGATACTCGTACTCGAAAAGAGATAGTGAAGACCACAGCGATGGTATTTCCTGATTTCATTGTCCCGGACGGGCTTGAGGACCAAGACTGCGACGATCCCCCCGAAGAGATCAGGTCACAATTACAAACCTTGGGAGCGTCTTCGACTCCATTAGGAATCGCTAATGAAGACCCTTGGACCATTAGCCTTGAATGGCTCGAGGAAGACTTGCGCGATGTTGAATCTTCCGGTGAAGGAGCATTTGAGGAGATCCTCGAGCACCTCGATGAAGCGATCGGAGATAGGTGCGTAGGAGAATCTCCAGACATGGAAACATTGTAAGTCGTAACCAATCTATGGAAGATGCGAATACTGATGCGGCCTTTGTAGGCTTGGTCTCATAAGAACCAAGGTCTCAGTGCTTGATCTTGATCAGGCCTCCCTCGATTTCAGTGCCTTTTTATACGAGGCTGGACGATCAGGAGATAAGACGGAGCTTTACGAGCACAAACAAGTGGCCATCACGAAATTATCTACTCCTTCTATGCAAAAGGCACTTAGCCTTGAAGACGACTCTCGGATGTCTGTTGTTTACGATAGCCTGGTTAAAACCTGGATTACTCCGCTATCACGCAATATACCAAACAGGGTCAGGATGGCTTTGGAAAAGACCTTGAGGAACACAGCAGCCCAGATCTGTCTATCTATCCATGCAGTAACATACGGCTCAAGGATTGCGGATGAGGAGCAGCATGGAGCAGACCCGGCTTCTTGTATAGGTGAACAGCTGTCGCTTCCGGTCAGAAGACGAGTATCTATAACCAAGATGATCAAGGACAAGGAGCCAGCAGCAAGATCGTCGTCTCCACTCGCATCCTCACAAATCTCCGAAGATGTTGGCTTCCTTCCTCCGGCGCCCCTTGGTGCACTACCCACTCCTGAACCAACGCCTTCATTGCATTCTCGAAGCTCCATATCTTCGATGAAAGCGTCTGAAGACCCAGCTAGCCTACGCTTGAAAGTCTATGCTCCACTTGCGCCGCAGCCAGCTTTACCCACTAAGCTCTCGAACTACCTTGGCCACTGGGGAATAGGAGCTGCTCCGGACCATGAGGATTGGGAAACAGCCCAGCAAACTTTTGCCAGTGACGATGAAGATGAAGTTGATGCTGGGGAGCGTGTCAAGCAATGGGAAAGAGCTCAGAAGCGTTTGAAAAGACGGAGAGAGCTGACGATTGGACCTTCTTCCCAGCCAGAGCCGAAAAAAATTGGAGGGAGCCAGCCACAGCGAATAAAAGAAGATACCCAAGGAAGCAGCCAAGCAACACCAGCAATTGCTACTGCGAGCCAAATGGAGCCTGGGCGTTTTGGCGGCCGGCCAGGTAAGGCGAAGAAAAAGAAGGCTTCTGGCGTCAGGCCTGCTGGCTTCAAGTAGTAAGCGCGGGAGGGTGCGGGAGGACAGTCGTACCGCAGTGGTTCAAGTCTTTCAGTGACGAAGGTTGAGCCACGCTCAACCTGGATAGGGCCTTTTCACGTCTTACTCAGTCTGGACCTCTCATCACGCTACCACAAACCAAATGATGAAAGCGTAATATGGTTAAGTATATCTTGTCCTCTTATCGCGTGAAGACCCTTTCTAGACTTTCCGCGCCAAGAGACTCTGTTGGTGCAAGCCACGGCGACAGAGAAGCGTCTTGGCCAGGCGAAGAACCTGTGTCCGTCACGTTTTCGAAGAGTGTGTGCAATGCGAATCACCCAGTGTAGCAAGAAGAGGCAAACAAGCCAGGGCTACAACGACGGCTCCAACAGAGTACTGATTGTGACAGGACTCGACTTTGCTTATCGGAAATGTGACATTGAAGATCTTGCAACTCTCTGCAAACTTCCGTCTGGTGCCGTGATGGGATCCCTGGGGCGGAACTCCACACGCCAAGCTGCAGCTCCATAACGACCAAAGGTCTCCACCACCAACTTGACGGCCAAGCTTGTCGGGAAAAGCCTATTAGTAGCCTTATGCCAGTCATATACCGCACACATAGGCAATGCTGTCAACTTTTCCTGCTTTTTCACTTTCTGCGTATCTTTCATATTTGCTCTGCTTAGCATTGCTCAGATTCACACGCCTACACTTTTCTCCCTGTCTCGCTTTCACAAATTCCTTTTCCACCGTCTTCATGGCCTATTTATACTATGCCCCAGCGAACCCTCCTACCAACTACCCAGCAAGACCTCCCACCTACACCCTGGCACTTAGCCAATCGCGCGCTCCCTGCGGTACCATCACACCCCCAGCAATAGATTTAGCTCTTCACCATCACCCCCGGCTGTGCGAAGAAACCCTATGCGAAAGCTCAAACTTGAAGTGTCCCCCTTCGACCTGTACACTTGCTCTCGGTCTCGCGCCCACTTCGCCCCTACAAGACATGTCTCTATCGCCACCGGTAACGAGAACTGCAACTCCCACGATGACACCTTGTACTCGGCAAAACGCAGCCTGGGCAAATATTACGCTGCATGGTCAAACGAGCGGTACGATGATGTCGCAGATTTATCGGAGGCCGTTGGAGGAGAGGCGCAGGGGTAGCATGAAGGATTCGGTGATGGATCGTTTTCGTTGGTTTAAGAGGGGCGTGAAGGGGATCTTTGTGAGGAAGTCGATGAGACTTTGAATGGAGATCCGCTTGTCGGAACAATATGATCGCCACACGCAAATCTCACTCACTTTCCTCTAAAGACTAAAATATCGCCAACAATAGGAAAAGCGTCAGCGACAGCTCAGCCGCCTACGCATTCCACCCACGGCGAGGATTTAAGACAGCAAAGTGGAAGACTCGGAAACAGCACACAGCTATCCAAACCCCGAGCGGTCCAGACGTCGTCGCAGCAAGAGTACCGTCGCCTCCCTACAGAGAACCACTCTGGCAGACATCAAAATCAAATACTGCACAAGCTATCAGATACACTCTACCCTGCTCACAAGCACGATATAAAGGATACATTCAATTATCCCACCAGCTTTTCGTTCCGTGTAGCGTCTACACCCCCTTCATTAGGAATAGAAAATGGAAGTCGGAATATCTTACAAGGTTGGACTCGTCTGAGGATGCAGCATGCTCATGAGATAGAGATCTCGTAAGATCTTGAAAATAGGCAGGCGATGAGTGACGAAGGCTAGAAGGAGCGCGCAAGGCATGGTGGTTTGGGAAAGGATCTGTGGTCAAGGTGACTTGTTGTGGGCTGGGTTGGGATGTGATGGGTTGGGGCCGGGTTCATCATGCCATTTGATAAAGGAACTGGGATTGAAAATCGAGCAGGGCGTTATGCCATTTTTTTAGCATACCTACCTGTATATTCTGTTGGCGGTGCCCGTGGCAGATACCAACAAGGTTGGGCCGTCCACAATTGGCTTGAGATTAATGTTGATATGCAACACCATCTTTAAGAAGAGCATGAGTTGATCGCCTCACGAATCTACATGTTCGATGAATTCAAAGACTTTGAGAGGCGTTTCCTGACCGTTTATGCAAACTATTTTGATGATTCCGCTGGCTAATCACCGACACAATATTGGTATTCGCTTTCATGCATACATCCATCCCTCACATTTGCGCCTGTGAGTAGTAACACACGATCATTTGCCAAACGTTTCTGCTTCCAGACTGCTTCCCATCTCTCGCAGATAGAGCTCGTTACCACACCAGACCGCCACGAGCTTCTTCGTGGCCGAAATACATTTCACAAATCATAGAGCCCCCAGCCGTCAAGGCCGTCTCCGCCCTGATCTTCAGCAGATGGCAAACGTTGTCCATTTCCACCGTCATTAGTAGCATACTCTGCTCTAAATTCCTCCGCGAGTCAAAGCTCATCGTCTTGGTCAATTTCTGACGGCTTCAACAGTCCTCCGACCTTGGCAGCACGCTCACGCTCCGCTTCCTTAGCCTGTTGTTGGGCGGTCTCCCGGTCCTCGGCATAGAGTTCTGCGTTGTCATCGGAGAATTCCTTGAGTTGGATGAGGAAGTCGCGGATGTTGAGTTTGAAGCGGGAGAGATCGTTGCTGAGGGTGAAGAGGCCCTCAATGAATTGGGCGATTTGTTGACTGGGCAGATTTAGCATGATGAAAAATTCTAAAAGAATGGAAGCTACTGCTTACGGTTGGAGATTTGGGAACGCATTATGTAGCAAGTTGCCAATAAACTCTGTAAGGAATCGTCGGTTACTTGTGCCGGCGGCAGCAAGGTCCGGGGGGTAGACAGGCTTGGAGATCTTGCCAGAATCCACGAAATAGAACATTCGCGACAGGAGTAGAGACTGCAGCTTGAAGCCTGGTACGATGTTTAGTATCTGCAAAAGCATTGGGGTGGGCTGTTGACTGACCAGCCTTGTGATCTGAATCGGTCAGGACGAAGAAAACGTCTTGCAGAATTGTGATGTAGAATTGCTGGAAGAACATGCCGGACGTCTGCTCGTCGGTATTATCGGCCATGTTGTCCATTAGCTCGATGCACATGCTGAGGCCAGTATTCTCGACTTCGCGGTTGTCGTGCTTGCTAGCCCACATGCACGAGTCGATGACGAATTTGAACTGGCGTCCGTCGAGTTTGAGGAGAGCGGGAAAGCAGAAGAGGTTGATTGCTTTGAGCAGCTTGAAAAATTCTACTCGGTGTTGTGGGTACTCGGAGAAGTCCTTGTTGATCATCTCCAATGTGCACTCGAAGACATTCTCCATGATGGTCGGTACTTTGTCAGACATGAGACCCTAGTAGCTGTTAGAGATTCCCTTATAGAGATACGGAGAAGCGCTCTGACCGAGTACTTCGAAACATGGATGGTCCAACGTACATTTAATTTGCTGATCACGGTAGTCATTACATCCAGCACCTCTGCATCTCGAGCATCCGGCACGTTCCTATTGTAGTCGATAAGGACAGCATCCAGCAAAGAAGGGACGATGTTGGCATTCACCATTTCCAAATCGTCCGCTTTCTCAACGTAGATTTGGATCAGCTTCAGGATCTCTTTCTTTATAGTCCGAAGTCCTCGGATTTTTGGCATCTTTGTAGCAATGACACCCTCACGAGTCACGCTATCCGATATCATCTGGCTAGTTGCACGATACATGGATAGCATGTCGTGATATATGCGCCCGATCTGGGGGTAGAAATAGCTGCCAATTGATGTGCAAGCAGCGACATTCGTCTTCATGATGTTGCCGACAACCTTGATTGTGTCGCCATCTTGGAGAATTGATGGGTCGTTGTTGGCTTGTTGAATAATAGCATCCCAGGCTTGATTTGGGTAAGACATGAGCTCTGCGATCAACCGCTCTTGTACACTCTTCTGACCTTGGGCACTGATCATGTGCCCGCAAGCCTCGTAGAAGGTGTGTACCTGCTGAGGGCTCAGGTCAACGGTTATTTTCCTCAGTGTACGAACGATCTCGTCAATGAAAGGCTCGTTCTCCCCAGACTGCAAAGCCACAAAATGTCGTTTACATTTGTTTGCAATCTTGATGAAAGTATCGCAAGCCATGTCCTGGACACCTTCGTGAGTCTCATGCATGAATTCGAAGAGCTTGTTGACAACGGTCTTTAAGAATTTCCAGTGGGCCTTCAAGAATCTTGGGTACTGTCCAACAATGTACATGATGTTGCTAGCGACAACAGCTTTGTTGTCCTTGCCTCGCTTCATCTCGGTGAGTCCCAGAAGATCTTTGATGACAGTCACGAGAAAGCGTTTCTCCGTCTCTTCGTTCATAGCACCTGATATCGATCCAATGGCCCAGCAGAGTGTATTGCAATTGACCCATGACCACTCGCTACCATCCACTTGGCGGGCCAGCTTATCTGACATGATGTTTTCAGTGTCGACGACGTCCAAATGTGTGAGATAGACCAGACACTCTCTGCTGGTCTTGTAGAGTTGTATCGTGTCGCTCTCTTTCACAAACTCTCGAACAATCTCTCCTTCGTCATTCTCAACGATCAAGACTTCTTCGGGCCGAACCATCTTCTCGATCATCACCTGTCGTAGGTGGGAGAGTACTTCCTGATATTTGTGCTTTCGTAAAGGATAGTTCGCGAGGACATTCGGATGAGGCGCACCACCGTTTGAGAGGCCGCTCGTATTCATGCTGATCAAGGGGTTAATGTCTGTGATTGGTAGTTGCTGCATTTCCTCGTATAGCTCTTGAACCAGCTTGGTCCAATATTCCAGGCAAATCTTGAATATCTCGCGGTCCTCTATCTGAGATATCCGTATCAGATAGAAATGTGCATGGTTTAAGAAGTCTCGTGTAGGTAAATTTTCGATGAGCTAGTGTTTGTTAGCTAATGGTACCGCCTAGGATCCGACTCACTCACATTGAGATGCACTGAGAAGAAATTGTAAAGGAATAGCGCTAGATTTTGCACAAATTCCTGATCCCTTGAATTGCTCTTTTCATATGATTCCTTCAGGCTGACGGATAGGGGGATAATCTTAGAAACGGTTGTCATGACCTCCGTAAACATTGTGACCAACTTATCGTCGTATTGACGTTGTGGACCTATCTGGAGGCCTCCAATTTCGGTCAGGCATTTGAGAGATATGTTGCGGAACTCAGGTGTCTCCAAGAACCTGCTCCGTAATGTCTCAATAATAGGGGTCTCAAAGATAAAGCCCAGCGGAATCCAACCCAGGAACCGTAGCAGCGTTTCAAGGGTAGCTTTGATAAGGCTCGTTTGGTTTGCGGTGTTAAGGACCTCCGAGCAAAGCTGGTAGATATTTGCGAACTCCGAACACATAGTGCTCTTGAGATTCTTGGTCTTGGCCGAAGTCATTTGATCCGCCGAGTAATCAAACACCTCTTCTGACAGCAGTCGTAGGATGGACATGTTGTTTTCGCATATCGAAAGGCTGTTGTGACAGGAAGATATGATCTCGTTGATAAATGTTGGCCAGTTGTGGGGCCATTCTTGCTTGAGGATAGACACAAGGACGAGGTTCAGCTTGTTGATGAAAGTCCGTTGAGCTTTTAGACTCTCCTCCGAGCCCGAATTCTGGATAATGGAAGTGACCACAAAATTCCTTATACCTAGAGCATAGACTTAGTGGTAGAAAACGTTGTGTACGGCGTGCTGTGGCTGACCTTGTTGCTGCTCCTTCGGCAGCACCTTCCACTTCGTCATAATCACATTGTCGAGGACCTGTAGACCAATATCTAGATCTATCAGCTATGCTTGCGACTTGGTCAACTCGAGCTCGCTCACACTTGGTCTGTGGATATGATGCCTCTTGCAGTATCTTGTCGACCAACAGCCAGGCATCTGGATTTTCCTTGAACTAGAGGATGTGTCAGTGCTGGTATAGTAGAATGGGCATATGACATAGATACCTGGTTAAGTGTGTTCTGGGCTTGCTTTTGCTGTGGGAGCAGTCAGTGTAGGAAGCGCGTACACGAGGCTTCTCGAATCATACCACTTCACCGCGGCCCTCATAGAACTGCTTGACTGTCTGGTCAAGCTCTTTGACCGAAAGAGACATCTTGCCGCCGTATGCTCGGGCCGAGCGTTTGGCTGTGGAGGTTCTGCAGCTCCAAGACGTCTATCCGAGGCAGTCTGCAGAGTTGGTGGATTTGCCGAGGGTTGAGGTAGCTGGTGGGGCAAAGTGGCAGCTGCGCTGATGGTTGGCTTTGGCTATGCAGTGTGTTGACGATGTTTCAAAAGCGGGCAAGTCCGAGGTCAGTGCTCAGACATCATCGGTAGAGACAGAGGGATAAAGGTTGGGAGAAATGTGTTGGCAATGTACTCAAACTCAGATCCACCGCGTTGATGTTTCGCGGTAACTAAAGCTCCTCATGGCATTAGTAAGGCGGCACCCGGGGTGGTGCCTTGGGCTGGGTGACGCAAATTGATACATAAAGTAGAATAGCGTCAATATATCTTGGCAATCTCGTTAGGTAGTGTTCCTCGTCGTTTCGAGCCTTTATTGATCTACTCCACTGTAACAGTTGGAAACTTAGGTACAGAATACGAAAGACGAGTGAGATGCACGGCGTCACTGCCATAGCGCTGGATCGCTATCGCCGGTGAACGTCTCTGTCTTTGCAAGTGCTAAATTGGTTCAGGAGGAGTATTAACGTCGAGATTACTAGTACGTGTTTACTTGTATGACATCTTTCATACTGTTAATGTATACATAGAGTCCCAGCTCTAGCAAAACAGTACTTTGGTCTTTTTCTCAACTATAATCACTCTCACAGCTCGTCACACTCTTCACCATCATCCTCCAAGGTCCCTGTGTTTCTCTGAGCCTCCTGGAGCTTTGTATCATCACCCTTGGGATTTGCTGGTGAGTTACTTGAGCTTGAAGGTGGTGGAGGTGTGGACGTTGTTGCTGGTGGAGTTGGTGGGTTAGCTGTGGAGCTCGAAGAGGATGAGGATAAAGCTTGAGGCTTTGCAACCCCGTCCGGCGATCCGGGCTCCAGAAGATTCAGGCTTGCACCTCCAACTTGGTGTGCAGCGAGCTTGTCACCCGCCGCTGAGTGCTGACCCGGCAGTCCAGGTAAGAGATCAGACGTAGAAGACTGGGCAGGAGCTGCTGGGGATGCAGAACTCGCGCTGGGGTTGCCAGCGCCTGTAGCCCCTGAACAGTCAGAGTCCTCAATGAGGACGTTCAAATTCGGGCCCTGTCGAACAGAGTCAAAACAATGTCCTTCGGCACGGTGGAATGCAGATACTTACACCGCCATAGACTTGGCCAGTCAGACCCATGTACGCACTAACATCAATATCCAACTGGTTCGTCCCCGAGTCACCACATCTTTGGTTCAGAGGCATATTCGTCTTGCAGAAGTTGTACGCGCTAGCAGCAGGACATGCATCGATGATTTGTACCGTGATGTACCTCCCAATACCACCAATACTCCCTCCTATTCCTCCATTGTTAGTCACTTTGTAGCACTTTCCACAATTCGATTTCGGGCAACCCGGGGCTGCATAGTTTGGGACGGGATTTTGCCCGGAACATTGTTCCATGAGTATGTGACCTGAACAGGTGCCGCCAGAAATTTCCGGTGAGATGTCCGAGGCGGCAGCTCCGTAGGTGCCAGCTTGGCCTGAAGAAAGTCCACAGTTGGTGTTGCCTTGAGCGGCGTAATTATTGAATGTAGCAATACCATTCGGGTAGCTCGTTCTTTTCGTAAAAGAGTGTGTATTCTGAGTCGGATGGCCTGCACCCGCCGCTACTAGAGCAACTATGATTAAAAGCATGATGAAGCTTGGGGACAGCGAATGGCAGAATTCTGACGGCCTCAGATTGTCGGAAGGAATTGAAATGATTGTAAGGAGAGTGTTCAAGCTTTGCTGGAAGAAGGAAACGACGAGTCACTTCGATAGATGGCTCGCAGCAGAGAACGCCAAGCTCGCTGAGGGTACAAGAGAGACGAAAATGGGATTCGGAAGTTTATACGACCGTGAAATGCCTTCGAGCTCCCATAGCGCGAAATAATCTCCTCGAGCAAGATCAGGATCCTTGCCGCCACATGTCTTGCGAGGGGTTTGCGTTGACAACCCCTTTTTCTTTGCATACATGCTATCCTGACCAACAATTGCCTGCTGAATGGGGTCCCTGAGCCGTCAACGCTCCGCACGGTCGAGATCTGAGACCACATGATGTTTCGAGGGTCATGCAGTTAGAGTCGCAACTATGGGATAGCAACGCGCCAAAATCCTCCGATGCGTAGCCAGTCATCATAGGAGCCAGGATCCAAATATCTGTGTGAAAGCAAGTCTGAAACATTGAACCGATTTAAGCTGTCGGCTAAGTGGTTTGTGGTGGGCAGATGCGTAGTTATAAGCGTCGTGCGGCTCCCAACCTGGTTTCATCCTTTTCGAGCCTCTTCAAGAGGCTGAGAGCTTTGAAACATTGTCTGTAGCTACAAGACTTTGTTTGACCACGTTATAGTAGTCACAGAATATCATGAATAATTGATTGAAAGAAAGTTCCGTGATCCGTAGGGCGAATTTCCAAAGTTAGAGCTGCTACTCACGTCATTCCACCTGTCCCGAGTGATTCATTGAAAGACATGCGGATATCTGGTCAAGCAGAAGGCTTCTGTAACCTAGCAGAAGCCATTCATGAGCATATGAGAGCATGGGTTCATGCAACAACAGCGAGCAACTAATATAATTGAAGGTGCACATTCGCCTTTTGCTGCAAGAATTTTCAAAGCCTTCGTAATGTTGACTTGGTAAAGATATCCATCCAAGGCGCACCGATCTGATGGGACAAACGTCCTCCTATTATGCAGGATCCCTCAAACAGCTACAGCTCGAGCTACAACCCGCAATCTACGCGGTTCTCGGTCCTCCGCCCAGAGGTAAAGCAATTACCAACAATCGCGCGACGTAGGGGAGTCTTTCCACACAACGTCATTCCAGTCAACTTCGATCTTAGGGACACGAATTCTATCGGCGTAGACTGGAAATTTCACGTATCCGTAGACTTCCTCTCGTAGCTCCAGCGGTAGGAAAAAGAAAGGCATTGGGCGTTCTCTTTCGAAGATTCCCTTGATGACCAAGCCATTGCATTGACTGGCTCAAAGAGGATGGGGCCATTCTTGCACGAGTCAGCAGGGGATCTGTGCGTCCGTAGAAGATCGATTTCCGCTCCATAGTCCCAGGCCGCAAAATCCTGCGGTCTCATCTTCAAAATGTATTTATGATGGGGTTCAATGTCAAGGTCGCTCCTACCAAAAATGAAGTAGTATGTCCGTGTGTCTCCATGGCAGAACTCAAGGACTTGGCTAGGATCGAACACCGCCGCGGACAGTCCCGGCTCTCGTGGTTCAGGCATCTCCCATGTAGTGAAAGCCCCTCCGAGCGACGTGTCGGATGTACTGAACGCGTTCTCTGGACCCCATCTCTCCCACCAATAAGTTGGATCCTGGGGCCACGATTTGGCAAAATCATCAAGACGAGCATTGCATGGATAGATGGAACCTAGGGACACCGCAGTCGCTGCATACCAATTCGGATGCCGAGACCGATATCGTAAACCCAGGGATAGGCGTGCCTGCGACGACGGTGAAATCAATGCCATGCAAATCCCAGGATGGTTCAGCTATGTGGGCACCCCACACGGTACGCGTGTCCCCAAACTCACACCAAGATCGAGCGCCTGACCGGAGAATTCCAGACTATAATCTCGTCTGGGGACTAAACGGTGTCTGAAGGATCCCAAGATTTTAGAGCTGACTCGTTGAAATTCAAAATCAATCTCATCCAAAGCTGCAATGTATCGGATACGTTCGTGGAAAAGAGAGATGTCCGTGTCTCTAATGTTAGCCATTGGAACCTTGTGTTTGCGAAATGGAACGTGCTCGGAGATTTCCATGATCCCCAGCTTCAACGCTCGACCGAGATCAAGACACAGGTCCATCGCCCAGCTCCTCCTTGCGGTAGTCAACCTGATCTTCAAAGACAGAGAATGGAAGGCAATACGCCACTCCCTCAAACTCGTCGTTGCAGGGAGTAGAAAGTGGTTAGCTAGAGAACCCTTGCCAAAGGTCCAAGACGAGCTCAGGCTCCGAAAATAGTTAGAAAGAAAGGTGATGTGGTTTCGAATCATTCATTTGAGCAGATACAACAAATGCTGCTCGAGAACCAATGTCTCCATGCTTCCGCTTCTTCTTGGTGGACGGCGCGACCAGCACTATATACACGTGATACACCAAGATCTGAAGAAGAAATAGTGACAACGTGACGGAAGGAAGATTGGCTCAAGCTGCAAGTGCTCTACACGGGAGGTTAGCACGCTGTCGACACATCTCCACTAGAATACGCGTCCGCTGGTCCATGAAGTGGAGGTAACGTCAGGTTATGTGACACACAACAGCGCAGTCTCGAAGGTTCAGAGGGATGATCTCGTCGGTAAGTAATCTGGTGTGGACACAGGACACCGTCTGATGCGTGGGGAATTTCGAAGCAATACGGGATCTCGGTCGAGTGCTTGGCTCGCGTGGCTTGAGGTGAGCGCTAAGCGGCTGTGCCTGGCCCTAAAAGCTTAGCAGCTCGCGCCTCTGCTCTTTTCAATCCAGCCCAAATGGCATGGCTGATTGGCTGACCTTCTCACGACACGGAGTTGAAGTGAATAGATTCAAAATCGGTGATTGAGCGCAAAGGAACAGCGTCTGCTTCACAATCCTCCAGGGGGAACAAGTCGCTTGTCTTTGCTTTCCAGAGCAGCTGGCTCTCGGAAGCCGAGCGAGGCATCCACCGTTCGTGATCGACAAAATATGGAAGGCGCACTAAGTTAGATCTAGCAATTTAAGATTGCGTCGAGCCTTGGCGCCGTTCTCCTCTTTGAATCCCCTTTCGATTCAGCCTCTCCATGCTCATGTCCTGACTCTGTAGCAGATCACACTCCTTCGCACTTTCCTTCTCACTCGACAACACCGGTCGCCTTGGCGGCCATCCATTCATTACAATAGTCATTTATTAGTGTTCTGCACTGTCAGGCCGGCATCGCGTCCTGCTACCCCCCAGTCCATCCATCTTGCTAAAGCCTTTCAATTCTTTAATAAACCATCTCCACAGTAACAATGCATTAAGCAGATATCACGACTACCACACTCGTTCAGAAAAGCCCGAGAGGGAACCCTTCAGATATACAATGAGTCGACGATTGCAACACAGCCATCATGGCCTTCACCTACATCGAAGGCTCCCAAAGGCAATTAGCCTGCCAGAATCGGTATCGTTGGAACGCTTGATTGAAAGACCCCTCTCCAAGATCTCGTCCTCATTCATTAAACGCAGCTCTGCGGATTCTTCCGGCGCGAAACCTTCTGATTCAAACAATGTGACCTTACCTGTCGCCTTAGCCGTGGTCATTCCCATCGTCCTTGCCATTGTTATATTCTTCTACCTTCATCGGAAACACGTGAAGAAGCTTCGTGCTGAAGATGCCAACGACCCGCACAAGTCCCTGGACTTTGGGTGGGATCCAAAGAGTGCACCGATCAAGGGCAGGAACAAGAGCAAGAAGAAGGGACCTGAGATGTCTGTTGCTGATTTGGGACCTGAGAAGGGCATGCGTCGCGAGCGTGGCATGTCGATGGATATGGAACTGCCCAGCCCATACCTTCTACCTCCTGGTCTGAGTGGGTCCCGCGAGTCCCTGCACTCCATGTCTCGCACCATCCATAGCCAGGACGATCGCTATAGACCAGCCACCACGTACATCCCCAACGACTCTAGAACTTTACACTCGTACAAAACTGGCCGGAGAGGCGCCGACGACTCGTCAAGCGATGCTGGCTCTGGCTCTTTCAAGCGAGGCCCAGGCGATGACATGAAACAGGATCTCCTCGGCAACGCTCAGCGAATGTCAAGATCAATGCCGCCCACCAATCGCTCCCCAGTACCCAGCATCCGTATCCCCGAAGCTGCAAAAGAACATCCACGCAAAGGACTGCCTTCCAACCCGCAGAGTGCGGGTCTCTCGCCGAGCTTCCCGTTGTCAGACTCTCGAGACTCTTACACGAGCAAAGATGGTGCCGATCTCCGCAAAAGCAATAATTATCTCGGCGCTTTAATTCATAGTAGAGACCCGTCCGCAGATCTAACCGGTCAAAAGAGCGAATATGCCACTCCGACGGAGCTCCCGGCAACTCCATCATCCAACCTCCAGCAGACTTCGAACCGCAAGCCCCCTCCACCAACAATCAACACGACACAGCAGGAGATCATCCCTAAATCTCCTCCACCTGTCAATTCAACAGCTACCACTTCGAGACCACCCCGAAAGCAGTCTTTGCGTGCTTCAGAACAAGGTAATTACGAAAACTTCTTCGATGACCCTAGCGACTATGGCGACGGCTTCAAGGTGACACCTCCATCACCACATGGGTCACAGCCTGAGCAACGTGAGGTGAATCGTCAATCGAGCCAAGCTTTCGTGCCACAAATTGATGAGTTTAATCTTGGCGCCGAGAACGCGAACGACGTTGGCTACGATGTTCGTAGACTGTCAATGGGCGTTCGCCCTTTACCGCCGGATGATCCAACAGATAATCCAGAGCAACGGGCAAATCGAATTCGATCCTTCTACAAGGAATACTTTGACGACTCCAAGCCAGGTCCAGTGCCCGCTGCAGGTGAATACTATGAGGATTACGACCAACAGTATCTCGGTGACGGAGCCATCTTCGACCCAGTCTCCGGTCAATTCGTCACTTCGAGGCCACAACAAACTCAATACCCTGAGCACCGTGGCCGGCCCTACGCTGAACCCTATGCCCGCCGCGCCATGACCCCACCACCCCGTGCCCCTCAACGCTCCGGCCGCCAACACGCTGCCACGCTTTCTGGTGGTGGACGCATGATCCCTCCAGGTCCTCGTGCTTTCTCGTCTGCATCAGGTCGCTTCGGTCCATCGGGCCGTGGGCTACCTAAAAAGCAGGCACCACCTCCGCTGCCATTGAACGTGCTACCTACTCCTCACATGCTCAAGGATGACAACTTTGCCATCTTCAACTCCATGGACTTTGCTCCTCCGACCTCAGCCAGAGATAGGCAAGCTGGTCGCCCTGAAAGTCCACGAGGAGGATTTCGCCCGTATTCACCTGCGGTGTCGGCCCACATGCCCTTGCAATCGTCTTTCGATGATCTTGCTGCCATGCCAAGCCCGTAAGGCCCCTCTTCTATATACAGCATTCCAAGAATTATCGCTAACCCACATATTAGCCATCTCCTTCGCAGATCAGGTACCTTTACGGCTCTGGATTTCGCTCCGCCGCCCCGCTTCAAGGGTAATGATACCGCCTCTGATGCTGGTTCTATTCGTAGCAATCGCAGCGGCATGTCAGCAGCGGCAGCTCACAGCATTCGCGCTGGGGCCTATAGAGTCAGCCGAATACCAAAAGGAGTCGTTGGCACAAAGAACGAAATTACTGACAGTCTACGGCCACAGTGGGACTTGAATCGGTAACGCTTTTGAAACGCTTACTGCGTGTTTTCGCATCTGGCCCGGGTTGCTGCGCAACCTCGAGGCCTTCCTCAATAGAGTTGCGCCATAGACAACGAAGAAATGCGGATGGGTCTTGCATTGTATATTGTACACAGATCTGCATGGGAGCTTTTACACTTGATCCAACCATTCTCGATAAACATCCTCCACAAAAGACAAAAGATATCATTTTTGGCCTTCGAACATAAAGAAATACATAGGGACCATGGTCGGCATGGGTGGATCTGGGGGTTGAAGAGCTCCTTGTGGACATGTCGGAAGATACGACTATTGTTTTGCTTCTAATGTAATCATATTTTAGAGCATAGCGTCTTATAATGAGACTCACATTGGCAGCCCTCGAATAAGTGTGGCTATGTGGTATCGAGGAAATTGGAGACCACTTCATTTCGTCGCATGAATCTTCGACACATGGCTTTCAACGTTCTCAATCCCCATCCTCTACGCTTTCTCAACCACCTTTCCATCGACCACGAATCCCATCAATCTCTTTGCCCCCCACGCCTTCTCACATGAAATCATCCTCATCCCACCCCTCCTCATTACTCCGCTTCAACTCATCATCATTCAACTCCTCATACCCCCTCTCCTTCCTCTCCTTCTCCTCCCTCCTCTCCCTCATCACCCTCTCATCCTCCTTCTTCTTCCTCTCAGCCTCCCTCCTCTTCTCCGCTCGCTGCGTGGACAGATAGGCTTCTTTAGCCGCTTGGAGCTCGTCCGCGGCGCGAATCGTTCGCGTCTTTTCGAGCCTGTTGATCGTTGCGTTGACGCGGGTTGGGACGAGTTTTCTTTTGGTCTTGTGCGAGGGGTGGGGGTTATTAGGGGACAGATTGGGGGGATAGGGAAAGGGGGACCTTTTTGTTGTCGTGGAAGCCTACTTGGCCTGTAGCCATGCCGGCGTTCTTGTGGAGGTTCGACCAGGGTGTGTAGATGACTGTGACGTTTTCTTTCTTATTGCCTGCGTGGTAGCAATATCAGCTTTCCTCCCTTCGTAGCAACCTAGTATAGACCGGTGAAATCGATTTCGAACAGCATTGGCTTCGGAGTTCGTGGCGTGTCTTGATATTTCCAGACACGTACCTTCTATCGAATTGGCTTTCGTAAGCTGCGCACACTCCTCCACCAGATTTGCCGGTAGCTGGTCCCATTTCTGCTCGGGTGAGAGACGAAGGTATATGTGGGCGGAGGAGAGATTGTCGGCGTGGAACTAGAACAGGCATTGGCACACGCTCTCTTGGGTTTATTCTGCTCGCTGTGGAACAGAGGCTTGGAGCGAAAGGGCTGATGGACGTACCCTACGACAGACTTGTAAGCGCGGGTGGACAGTATGGGCGCAGGCAAGCTGTGTCACCAGACGTCGCAGTCCCAGCCAAATTTGATCAGCTCTTCATCTGTGAGTAGCCGTTAGCTCGCTGTGGTCAAACCGCGATGTGAGGGAAAAGGTGGGGAGGGTGGGGGGACCGACTCTCGAATTTATCTTTGCCTACGTATATGGTCGCTGGCGGATCGATAACTGTAGAGGTAAAGTAGTAGACCATTGTGGTAGTCGATTGGATGAATGGATCTAGACTGGGCGTTGAAGATTATTTCTAGGGCATGTTGGATGTTCAGTTTCGATACACTGACGATCCCGACTCAATTGACTAGGGAAAGTTCCTATGTTGGTATCAAGACTTATATCGTATTATTATTCTTGAAATATCGTGCGGTAGCGGCAACGGTGGTATCTCATATGCCCTTTCAACAAACGGACGGTAGAACGCCCAAAAGCTGGCTCGAAGCATCCACAAAACCTTTCCACGGATAGCCCCTTCCTTCAATACGCCACGCTATGCAGGGAAACGAAAGATCTATGTACATAATTATGGATCTAATCGATCTGATATTGATCAGGTCGAGGGAAGCTGTTAATCTTTTTCTTGAAAAACTCGAAGCAAGAAAAGAAGATGGCGTTGGTGAGACAAGTGCGAGCAATTGATACACCGAGTCCTGTAGGAAAGACCCAACAATCAGCGGCTTGTGAGTAAGGATGGGTCTGGAATCGGGCACTCACCACGATACTGTGCGAGGTGGAAGTAATCAATCTTTGGTATTTCAACATGTTCTCCCATTCTCTTGGCCATACAGTTCCTTTGATATTGTGTCTTGGCCGTGTCAATAGGGTACGTCTATAAATGAGTTAGACAGGTATACATATCTTAAGAAAGCATCCGTATGGACTCACGATCATCCAAGCAGTCGTACCGCAGAAGCCTCCAGCAATTGCCACAGATAATGGGGAAGTTGGAGAGTCACTGCGTTGAAACTTGACAAGCAACTGTTTCGTGCTCTCATAGGTTGCGAAGTAAATTGCGCTCCCAATTGAATCTCTCACTAAAGTAACCACGTTAGATCTTGGTGTTGTTGGGTTATTGTGAATAAATTCGACTTACCAAGTTGCAAACGGAAACCAGAGTAAAGACCGAGCCACCCACGTTGCGTGACGATATTCGCCGCCGTCCTGAGACTGCCTTTGCCTGCATAGGTCTTCCTCACGTTTTGAGGATCATCCATGCTGGTTCGGCTACGGTCGGAATTTTGTGCCAGGACCTTCATAAGCTCGAAAGGACCTGTCGAACGTAAGGATCCACTCATGACTTGCTTTGACGTGGAACATACATGAGAAGAGCCCGGTCAGGGATCCAGCCGTACAGCCAGCAGCTGCAAAGCAGACAATCGTGGCAGGCGTAGGAGTGCTTCCGGGTTTGTTAACAATGACCAGAGGCTCAGCTCCGCCAGTTGCTCGCCCGATCGCTGCAGAAAAGCTGTACTTCGCTTTTTGGTAGATTGTGAAAGACGTCGTTCGGGATGCGGTGATAGTAAGGGTGGGAACCCAGACGGCTGTAGGGGGAAAGTATCAGCCCTCGTACCAAGATTGATGAACGAGAAGGATATCGTTCTGGTCACGCGACCCAGTGTATGAATATCGTTACAGTATCCATTTTAGACATTTTGCAATTGCTCTTTGGATCACACAATACAAGCTCAAATAGACACTGTTGGGCTGAATTTGTAGATAATGGCCTCTGATAGACGTCTGGACTCACCCCGCCAGAAAGCTCTCACTCCATCCCTCGCGTACGTGTCCTTGACGCAGGCCGTAACGCTTGTATAATGGTTCCTGTAGAGGATCAGCGTCGCTCTGATCCGTGGCTCTTGAGGGCTTTTGTTAATATCTACATACGATTGCATGCGCGTCTTGATCGTATCTAAAGGGAACTGTAGTAGGATCAGCACTAGCATCTTCTTCAAGCAACCCAACATGGCAGCTTACCGTGAGCAACGACCCCAGCATTCCACTCGCACTCGAAGCAACCAGTGTACGGTGGTCTTTTGCCCAATACTTTGCACCTCTCGAAGTAAGGATCGAAGTGTTGGGCATGACAGAGTCGTTAGCACCGGGCTTCCCAGCATCATCGCTGCTGGAGAGGCCCTGGGCCCCAGCCATGTTCATCTGGCCAGAAGACGGTGGTCTCTCGAGCTGGGCAATGTGTAGAGTCCTTCTCGAGGTCGCGAAAGTGTGTAGAACCCAGGGTAATCCATTAGGTTCACCTTAGATCATCACAGAGGTTATCTTTCCCTGGGGCTTCTCCGCCACGAGCCTTGCTGCTCTGGTAGACACAATGCGGGCAGTATCTACAATTAGATGGTTGGGCGTGAAATCTGGAGAGAACGGCGAAGAATCGTCAGGTAAAGAGCTCTGAGGCAATTGACCGTGATTGAGAGCGGGGAGAATCAGGTGGATCGAGTCCAGGTCTCTGATGAACTCTGATGGTCTCTGATGGGGCCGGGCAGATAAGGGAGTTCCTTCATATATCGTTCGAGGAGAAGCACACAGAGACAGAAGGATATTATACACGGAGGCGTGAGCGAGATATGGAGCAGTCTTTGTTGTAGAAGCATATCCGCTAGGACTAGCGGGAAGATAGAGTCCTGCCAAGACAAGGCTACAGAAGTCAAACCATTACGACTACGTCAATACTTTCCCCCCTACTGTACGTACTTAGAGAATCCACATATTCTGCCGATGCACTTAGTAATTAGAATAAGTAGACCATAGTGTTAGATTTAAGCTTCTTAGAGACGGTCTTCGAATCGCAATTACTCTCTTGTGATGGGTATTCTACCTCTTTGGAGCTCGTCATTAGTCCACGAACAGGACTCGACAAAGCCATTCCACGCGCACCCATCACTCAGCTGCCTCTTCTAACGACGGCTATTGTACATGTTGCACGGAATAATGTCCAAAAAACCCCCGTGGATATCCATCCACGCACTACAAAAGCTCAGACAATGATGAGGCCACATTGTAGACCGAGGATATACTTGAGCCATCCAAAGACTGAGTATATACTTGACTCCGAGCCATCCAAAGACTCGTCATCTCAGCAGTAGATCGAGAACCTACGAGATCACCTAGGATGTCTAGGGACTCGTAGTTGAACCCTATTGCTGGTAAAGTTCTTGTCAGTACTGCCATTCGAAGTCGTCCTTAAAAACAAAAGGCAAGTACAGAGACTTCACTAAGTAATAGATGCCCCCGAAACATGACCTGCTGCCCCGGAGACGGTACGGAAGAGACCGGCGTAGATTCGAGAACACACACCTGGCACTAGCTGGTGGGTTTATCCCTCCTATTGGCATATTCCACCTCTTACTCTAGAACCACAACCTCGCCTGGCAGCCTGCTTTTCAATAAGCCTGGGCTTCTGTAGGATTGCGCCCCTGGTCTGACGTTCCCGCTTCCGGTATGATTGGTGTTCGCCCTGGTCTGGGGCAGCGCATTACCAGCATGCGTCATCGAAGCTGCTTCGTAGGGTTGCGTTCCACGATTCCTAGACATTGTTGTATCAGCATGAGCAAAAGTATGGGTAACAATCCGTAGAGCAGACCAATGCACGGCGGCCGGATTTGTCATGGATGCAGATGTGTGTCCTCGGAATGGGTTCATTGTGGCTTTTTCGGCCTCCTGACAAGTGAACTGAGCACTGACAGGCACGCGCCATTCGCTTGGCACGGCTGCTCGATTCTGTATTGAATGCTGCTGCTGCACATGTCTTGATTCGATGGATTCGCCATTCATTGGCCCTTGCCGCCATGCTCTACGATCGAGCACTGGCAGGTCTGTTAGAGGACTTCTGGGCAAGTAAGTGATACCTGACACCTGCAAAGAGGAGTGTACGGGACGTCCGTTGTTCATGTCCCTGTTTATGTTGACGTTGACTTCGTGATACCGCTCAGGTTCAATCTCCAAGTTCCTGAAAACCTCTCGCATATCCCTCCCTACATCGTCAAAACGCTGCGGACCACTTCTGAACGCATTGGTGGCTGAGAATGCTCGCGCATCGCCCTCATCGACACGGGAAGTATCATGCGATGAAGGACGCTGATCAGAGACTTCATGATATGATGTTGCAGAATCACTAAAGAAAATAGGAGACTGCTGATCATAGACTGCTTGAAATGCAGCAGAACGATTAGGAAATTGAGGCCGTGCAGAAACCTCATGATTAACATGACGAAGCTGAAGTTCCTCGCGGGGCATCTGATACACCGATAGGTTATCGACGTGCCCATTTTGAGTCATCACCTGGATGCGTCCTTGGTTATCCTCATACCTTCTCACCTCTCTTGGCGGAAGCTGGATCATTCTCCTGTCGAGTGCCAAAGGAGACATGTTCTGGTAGTGCATTGCCTGAGCACGCCCGGTTTTCATGAGCGGGTAGTTCTCAGCTCCATGATCGAGAGGTATGAGGACTGTCCTCGGCTGGGGATCGTCTAATGGCTGCTGATCATTGATCCTGCGCCTCTTTGTTTGGGGCTCTTCCTCATCAAGATGAACTACCGAGAATGCACGCTCACGCAGTATCTCCCTGTTATCTGTGCGCTGTTGAATGAAATCATTCACCCCGTGAAGCTGCTGGGATGAGACGGATTGTTGATCTGGCGCAGTGGGTAAACCACCTTCAATGGAGGGCAAAATCAATTCAGAGTGTCGGTGTGATGAAACTTGAAGAGAGTGGGAATGAGAATCATTGAGCATTTCACGTCTGAGCTTTTGACTTTTCACAAACCTTGGGTCCTCATATTGAGTTCTGACGGGAAACGGTTGATCCCGGTAGACAGGACGCTCAGGATAGGATGAGTTGATACTTCTTGATGTAAAGGCTGTAGTGGGCTCTTCCACAATTTTGGAGGACAATAGTTGCTGCTGTTGACACGCGTGGGAAACCTGTAGGGATCAGTATCGTCCATTCGGAAAACTACTTACCTTTACAGTCTGGGCAAATAATCGCGATGTTCTTTTGATTGGCAGGAAAAACTCACCTGATCACTGAATATGGGGGTTTCTCCGCCGCGAGGCACAGATCCATGGCTTAGTTGACCTTTCGAGGCCGGCAAAGGAATGAGACGTGTGTATGTAGACGGTCGGTCGGAACTATGCGCTGCAGGTTCGGACCCGTAAGGTTGCAGCCTAGCTTCCTGCTGGGCTTGGTAGTAGTTTGGACCGAACTGCCCAGTCGCTGATAATGGAGAGTGGTTATCTGTAGCATAAATCGTGCCGGGGTTCTTTCGTCGGCGGTCAACGGCCTCTTCCCACATTCGGTGTCGATGAGCACCGATTTGATGCAACCTGTGCTGATTGTAATGGACTGGTGAACTATGTAGCGGTGGTGCGTGGCCCAAATATGTTATTGCATCGGCATCATCGGAATCGAGACTCAGAGACCTTGCCGGACCTGTGGTTGATTTGGCAGCCGCGTAGTTGATGGCCTGCGTATTGATATCACCGGCAGATATGAACTCGACGCTGTCGCTTCTCCCATACCGTTCTCGCCTGGACTTCGCGTCGTGCTGCTCCTCCTCTTCATCATCCGAGATTACAATAACCTCTTGGAGTATGTCCGCCATCTCACCGTCATCGTCATCGTCACCGCGCCATTGGACCAACCTATCGAGGCACTGCTGTTGTACTGCTTGGCGAGCCTCCCCCCATCTCATAGATTTCAGGAGTAGATCATAATTGGTGTAGGTGTGCCTTATATGAGCGGTGACTGCCAGCTGAGCACGCCGGACGAGGCTGAGTTCGCTGACTGTCCCTACAAGGCCCTTCCCCTGAACCATGTTAGCATTCCGAACATGTCGATAGGATTGGCCAAACCTTTTGAAAAGCTCGACCAACAATCTCTTTCTGATCCCTTGAAGGAATATTAGGGAAAAGGTCCTTTATAGCCTCTCTCGCCGTAGTGTCGATGACTGCTTGTGAAAGCGACATATCAAGCTTGGGGGAGGCATGTCTCTTTTTACCTTTATTCCTTCCTTTGGTGGGTCGGCGGCTCTGATGCTGATTGCTAGAACCCTGATCATCAATGAATGCGAATCGAGACTGCAAGACGCGGCCCGACTGTGTGAGAGTGACACCGAGACTCGTGCAAGCTTGATCTACAACTACACTCGGAAAGTGGTAGCCGATCCGATGGACCTCTGTAGATAATGGCTCATGAGGATGTTTGCTAGTCTGCATCGAATCAGTATAATCAACAGGATTGGGCTTGGGGATGTACCGAGACGATGAAGACTGTTAACTGCTCGTCTTTGGCTAACTTCTTGCACCTGTTCGTGAGTTGTGGGTCGCCTGCTGGGATAAAGGTGTATCCTGGGGGAGGTTTCTCTCGAAGAGAAAGCTTTGAGCCAGTTAGGTACCGGTAGGAACGTCTACCATTAGCCTCCAGTAATTCACTTACAACGGTCTTAAGCCTCTTCTTGCCAGCAATTTCTTCAAGAACCACCTTGTACGGCGGTTTTTTCTTTGGCTCTACCCTCTTGTGATGGACTGGGCCAACCGCACCAGATGGACCAGGCCGAACATGATGGCCACGAACACGACCCATTTAATTAAATGTGATCGAGCAAGACCTCAGCTACAAGAACAACGACTACCCTATGGAATAGTAAGGGTGCCGGACTTGCGCTCACAGACTCAACGCCTCCGTTTGGGTTGGGACAACCGTGCTACTATGCGCATACTGGCGTGTGCTCATCATAGCAGCATTATTTCACAAGTACTCCAACTTGCATACGTAGCACTACGCTTTTAGTCATGCTAATGAAGATGCTCAGCCAGTTCCTGGAACTGGAAGAAACCCCGAGGTTGGAGGTGATCTTGTTGACAAGTGCGACTCGACTCGTGGCGTTGCTCTTTGCGGCTAGTATGTGTCTTCTTATCATTAACATTTATGAGCTTTTGCTTGCGTTGCCTCGCGAGTTTCACAGGCCTACCACTTTTCATGTCAGCAAGCCGTCAGCAGATAATCAGATCCTATCGCAACCTGTACCGGCATGGATTACACGCAGTCCAATACGCTTCACCAGCACGCTACTCCGTGAAAGCCCTGATAGAAAATGCATATCGCACCGGAAAACTGGCACACTTCGATAATCAGAAGATCGATAACACCTTGACTTTCCTTCATGGCGCTGCCAAAGAGAAAGGCTTGGAACACCGCATCTTGAAAACTCTACTGCACACTTGGTGGTGGGAAAATAGGAACAATAAGCATCATAGAGAGTACGTCAGATGGAGGTCATCGCATGAGCTGGGTATTGATGATGACTGTGCTATAGTCAATCGATTAAAATTGCACAAAAGAAGCATCAATTGAGCAAATCTACTATAGATCATTTCGAGATCACACTGAAGATGCTGAACGAGAGCATGGGGATGTGTTTGCCTACGAGCTTGATCATGGTGGACGGACTGCCGGAAGACGAGTCATGGCTGCAAGACGGGTCAGATACGGAAGCATTGTCCGAACATCCAATCGAGAATCTGCAAGCTTAGGCAGCCCAAGGCTTTCTAACGCGAAACAATCTGGAACACCGTGCTCTGAGACCCTAATTGCTGCTTATGCCCCTTTGTACCGGTATCTCAACTGTTCCAGCTCGTCTACATCCACGGAAAGCATCAGGCGTCTCGCCAGGATTATGACTATAAATGACACTGGCCAACTGTCAGCTTGTTCTGCGGCTCATGAGGATCTTTAGCACCAACCGACAGGCAACAAACAAAGCAACCAGAAGCCTTCGTGAACGCCTCTCTTATCTCTGAAGCCGAAGGCATTGGTTGCAATCAGCAAGCTCAGACCCCCATTGAGATGACTGATGTACTTGTGGATTGGTCCCCTCTCTGATTGGAGCTGCTTTCTTGGTTCCTCGCTGTTGGACTTGTTCGCCCTGGTGTTAGGGACGAAGACAAGGATATAGGCGGTCGCTATTAGGGAAGACATGCTGAGGAGGCTGATGAGCTTTGCTGCGATCAAGCGAGACGTGATGATGGCAGGGATGTAGGATGCTGCTGCTACAATGGGAATTGCGAGAAAGAAGCGCTACCACGATCAACTGTATTCGACTTCACTTGGAGACTTGACTACCTTGTACTCTTCGTTGCGCTCGTCGTCCTCCTCGCGGAGCTTCCTGATGAGCTTCTCCTGTTCTAGATGCACGTATCAGTTGATAGCCGTCTCTGCCCTGAGTTACTTCCACCCACCTTCTTCGTCCATATCCATAGGAGTATCATCATCGTCGCTGTTCTCCTTCGGATACTGAAACGTCTTTCGTAAACGCGTAGCTGCCATATTGAACAGACATTGGGCAAACAGACTGGCTGATGATCATAAAATTCTGCCCCCCACTCATGTGTCCTAGAAGCACGTGACTTGCAAACATGATCCACGTCTGAAGCTTTCACCTAACTTCTCTACGAGAAAAATATATGCTTATGGAGACAAGTACACGTTTGGGGTCGGCAAGAACACGAGGCTTGATGGAAGATTGCTGCATGTATCCGTCAATAGAATTGCAGATTTTTAAGTTCCTAAATGTAACTGAAAGAGCTATGTATGCTCGCAGCCTCTTGGTTGAAGAAAAGTTTGATCTGTTTAAAGATGACGAAAGTAACGTCCGAGCATCAACCAAGTAAACTGTGGTCTCACGAGACCTACGGAGACTGTTGTCTACAACATCCGCTTTCACGTTCCACTTCCATGAGCATGCTACAAGGGGGCCCTACGACCTAATTATAGGAGTGAACTTGCTACTTTATGAGAAGGAGTGCCCCTCGTGTCAGAGGTAGGTATATGGCGATAGGACAGGACAAAGAGGGTGGCAATATCGTTCTAAGCACTCTCACTGACTAGATCAGACGGGACGAGACATATCCTCGGTGCCAGCGATGCTAGATGTACTTTGGGATGAGAGTGAACTCAGAGGCTATTCAAGAGATTCCCTGTGAGTGAAATGGATTTGGAGAGGAAGTAGGTCAAGTATTGCAGAGTATCCTGGTCCATGCAAAGTAAGTCCAATGCTCTCCCTTGCCCTTGAGAGCGGGCTAACCCCTTACCATTGGCCGCAAGAAAGACCCGTAGGAACACTTCATCGTGCCACCTCTGCTTCAACCTCCTCAATCTCCAAATCAAAATCATTGTGCTGCTGATCTGGCAACATCCTTGCCAAGTGCGTCCACGAAATGACACGGATCGTCCATGAAACAAGATGGAGGATCGTCCGAAGCAGCCAAATGCCCCAAGCAGTCTGCGGGTTGAAAATGTATGGTGCATAGCCGCCAAGGGGTATGCTCTGAGCGTTCTCCACATACGAGCGCAGTCTCTTCTCATACATCTCAAATGCCACCGGACTCCGATTCCTTGACAATTCTTGGGCTAGTACCCAAGCACCTATGATTGCCAGCTGATTTCCTTCGCCAGTAAATGGAGAGGGGGCCCAAGCTGCATCGCCAAGGAGCACCACCCGGTGCTGAGACCACTTCTGAAGTTTGACCTGTACAAGCTCATCGGAATAAAAATTCTCGGCCCTCATCATCTGCTCAATGACCCGTGGTGTCTCCCAGCCTAGGCCACTGTACAATTCAGCGAAGGCTTCCTTTTGTTTCAGTCTGTCGCCAGCAGCATTTGCTCGACGTAGGGTGGGAATGTCGTCATGAGCGTGAATGAGGTATACCGATGTCATCTTAGATTCCTTTCCTATTGGCCGCATCCATAGAATTCGCCGGTCTGTGAAATGGCATAGTCGGGAATAAGGCCAATCTTGATCTTCTTTGGGGATCGAGAAGTATGCAACAAAGGCGCCCACAGACTTGAGACAATTGAGTTTCTCAGGCGAACCCATAACGAGTTGTCTCGTACGGGATTTTACCCCGTCGGCGCCTACTACAAAATCGAATTCCTCGATCCTGGTGGGTTTGTTGTTTCTGTGTTCTAGGTCGACAATGACTTTATCTTGCGTTTGTCTCAGGCTCTGAATTGAGGTTTCAAACTGGAAGGTGACATTGGCGGATTCATCGGCAGATTTATAGAGAATTTCAGTCAGGTCACCCCGCATGAGTTCGAGGGTACCTGTAGGACTAATGCCACCAACCTCGAAAATGCCATATGAACGAGAGTGCTGTTCAACAAGGTTGAATCCCTCCTCACCAGTTTTCATCTCATTGAGCTTATCCAGAATGCCCATCGACTTTACAACCTTCAATGCTGGTTCTTCAATTTCGATTCCTTGTCCAGCTTTCTGTTCGGCTTTCGATCGTTCGACGACGACCACCTCGAAGTCATGTTTGGCGAGCCAAAAAGCTAATATTGAACCCGCTACTCCTGCACCACATATAAGAACTCTTTCAGACGGCATTGTGCGTGTTGGCGGTTGCTCTGCAGGATTGGGAACTTTGTCCTTCGGCTGTTGTGCGAGATTGTGTTGTGCTAAGACGATTGCGTGGCTGATCAGGCACAGGAATCAAGGAAGGACACTTGTCATGAAAGAGAGTAGCAGAGAAAAGGAACAGGCAGAGAGGGTGTTGAAGAGTGCGGACGAAGAAAGGCGTGATAAAGCGAGGTCTCCAATATGTATTCACGACGTTGGCACTGCTTCTTCTGCTTTACTCGCCCTCAAGAGGCTCGGGGCGGAGACTTGTCGGAGTCCCTCACCGCGCCGCGCGAGCGAAACGCGGCACTCACCCTCTCACCATCGTCACCCTAAAGTAAAGTAATTTACATAGTTGCATAGTAGGCTCGGAGCCCGGAGTTGCGTGAGGCCGGGGCAGATCCTTGTCAACTTAGCAAGATCCACTCGCCGCCAATCGTTCGGCATCGCCAAACACATGTACATCTAACTCCTCCAACCGCGTTTTCAAAGGCATCCCAATCTGTCCGGCCATGAAACTCCGTGACTCGACGGCACTCTTATCCTTCCTCCGCCAACCCACCCAGATCCAGCGCTCCCTGCCCGTTCTCAGACATGCCGTGCTTCGCCAGCCCTCAAGACGTACCCTCATCGCAGCCCCCTCCCCCAAAACCGGTCCCCTAATGTACCGCCGCTCCGACCGCGCCCTTCCCAGTATAAGACCAGCTTGGCGCGTGTGGGCTAGATCTCTGCCAATCTTCCTAGTTATCATCACGGTCTCCGCCCTCGGAATCTTTAACTATCAAAAATCGTCTTCGTCGATAGTTGCAAGCACATTGTATGCATTACGCACGAGCGAAGTAGGCAGGAAGGAACTCGGAGACGAGATCTACTTTCGAGATATGTGGCCTTGGATATGGGGGGAGATGAATCAATTACATGGGAAGGTAGATATTACG
>JAABUK010000993.1_pt1 | contig 56504 bp, 81 predicted proteins | sample 5559141 | NCBI WGS metagenome assembly JAABUK01 (sample SAMN10711869, study PRJNA513367) | rock metagenome | isolation source: Antarctica rocks | place: Antarctica: Victoria Land, Pudding Butte nord | collected 2016-01-03 | reverse complement strand
ACAGTGTGCTCTCTCTGAGCAGCGGGCACCTGCTTTCCTGAGAAGATGCCTTGATAAGTTCCTGCTTTGTCATCCAACATCAATGCAGAATTGACATGTTGAAGTGGCAAATGCCATTCCTGGATCGTTCTGCCATTTTCAACCTGCTGACCAGATTTTGTTGAGCAATGCAGCATTAGATGATATGGTCGGACCTGCTTGTAGTGCTGGTCAGGCTGCTGATGTGGTGCGCTAGTGCCTAAACGGATGTAATGCATATGTCTGTGAGTGTGTGCAGGTGTCCATGACATCATTTATGGCTAACAACCAGCACACAAATGTGAGGCCAACATTGTACAGACGCATCAGTGATACATTGTGGGCCTTGGCAGGACACAGCAGGGATGAGCTGAATGCTGATCCAGCAAAGGGTTGACCCGGCAACCACCAAGCCATACCAGAACAAAACTCAGTGCAAACAGTAGACTTCAGCCAGTGGTTGATTCAAAACGCTGGGGAGGGGGACTACATTACTGTTCAGATGAACAAGCTGGCACTGAGTTTCGCGTCATAGAGAAGCTGATATCCGATGGGTCAATTTTGCTGATTGACGATTTGTACATTACGTGGCATGAAGAGCTGGGACCTGCATTTGGGAACTGGCGAGAAGTCCTGGAGTCACTGGCTACAAAGCTTGGGATACAGTGTCATTCTGACAGGCGAGACTTGCAGCTGCACATGCAGTAACGTGCCCTAGCTATGACATGCTGGCTGATCATGCCTTGCAGGCAAAGTCTACAGAGACGCGTATTGCAGGGTGTATGCTTGTCATCAAATCAAATCTCCATTAGCAGACATAGAACTTCCTGATTAAACAGGGTAGTTTGATACGTTGGGAATGCTGAGCAGTCTGGGACCCTGATTAATGATGTATTCTACGCATGTGTTCTGTCTTTATGCTGAATTAGGGTGTTGTATCCAGTTTACCAGAATGCTTGCCCATTGACGTTCATCCGCGACTTCACGACATCATTGTGTGGCTGGCCCTTGATTGATGACACTTGATGCATGTGCGCTTACGGGGCGTGGTTCGCTCATTGTCAAACGTCACCCCCACTCACATCTGTTGCACTGTACGCTTCATCAGGCACAGTCGTCTAGCGTCACATGCATGTATCCTACCATCAAATGTATCAGCATTGCCTATACAGTGCTGAAGCCTTGGGGCTGATGTGAGAGTTCACTGATCACTTGCCAATACAGCGTTCATACTGCCGCCCATGCTGCTTGCTGTATTTGCCATCAGTAGTCTGGGCGATTATTGGTCACATCACTGCAGGCTGCACATACAAAGCTTCAGACGACAAGACGCTGTCGATAAGACCATGTCATTTATAACTTTCATCAGTAAAGGCAATGAAGGCTCCCAGCAACAGACTGCAATGTACAGGGGTACCTGGCGGGATCTAGTTAAGCAACATGAAAATTGACTAAGAAATCTATGCAATGAGGTGCCGTGCTCTGAAAACAGCCTGCATCTATGCTTCGCAAGCTGTCAAGGCCACCTTGGCATAGTATTTGACATCCATATCAGAATCTTCGCTCAGTTGCTGCAAGCAAGGCTTGATTGTTTGCTCAACAACATGAGGCTCCACAAGGGACAGTAGTCGCTGCAACATCTTTGCAACGTTGAATCTGATGTTGGGAACCTGCAGACCATGAGCAAGACATCACAGACTGCTTGGACACTGCAGCCTTTGACAAGATCATGGCAGGAGCAGCAGGGTCACTGGCAGCAACATGAGGTGTGACGTTTGACTTCTGGACAGCATCGATGCACAACTTGCATGACACTTTTAGTCAGGAGCAGCGAGAGCATTCTGTCAAGTCCGCCCGGCATTGGTCGACATGCTTCTGCACACATGGACTATTAAGGCGCAGTCTTGTGTACAGACTAGCCGCAGTCAAAGTGCCATGTCATAGACATGGTGAACCCACAAATGCTATGCAAGCGACTTTGATAAACATTTGCAAACACCAAGCATGCATGCTCAACACAGAGCTGCTTCAAGAAAGTCTCTGACTGGCAAATTACCTTGTCCTTAGCACAGGAGACCACAGCTGGTAGTATGGTCTGATACAGAGTGTCATGAGAGACAACAGATGCCAAGGAAGTGATGGCCACCAGGACAGTCATCCTGTACAAGTAGTGTTGGTTGTTGACCATGGTCACAACCTGCATGCAACAAACATCACTGTCATGCTTCATTGTAAATACACGCACAGGCAACAGAATTGCAGTGTCGACAGCAGAACATGCAATTACAACCTTCGGCATTTTCTCCAATGCAGAGCCTGTACCGGAGGACTGTTGCTGTGCATCCTCACATAGATACCCAAGCCCTGCTGGCAGGCCAAATAGACAGTGCAGGCTGCCTTTCTGTGAACAACTGTAGATGCGTATTGAATGCGCATGCACATTTGGTAGACAACAGATCCAGATTTGACACAAGCCAGCCATATACCTGGGGCACCAGGTGCTCTTGGGCCCAGTCTGCTCCAAACTCCTGAGCCAGCTTTGCAAGATTGTCTGTGGCAGCTGCTCGTATGCTGAATACCTGTACCACACATACTTGATGGGCGCTTATGTTAGCTCAGCAGCAGTCACTGGCAGCTCCTTTTTCGTGTGTATGCTGCTCTACATGTTGCTCACTTACACGACTGCATCCAGTATGCCTTCCTTGAGCAGCAGTTTCTGATGCACAAGTGGTTGACAGCAGCATCCATTGTCATTGGACTGTGTTTGTAAAATGCATGTCAGCCATACAGGAAAAAACAGGTGCATGATGGCAGTATTGAAGGGTGCAAGCTTGCCTGGTCTTGCAGCCACTTCATGCACTGAGGCCCAAGCTTGGCCTCGAAAAACTCAGAGCCTAGTTGACCAGCCAGCAGAGGAATGTACTCAATGATGGCCAGTCGCACTCGCCAATGCTTGTCTTCAGCCAGCTCTTCAATTGCGGGCAGAAGGCTTTGAGCCAGCAAATCAATTCCGATCACCTGCACAGCCCCATACCCATGAGTGCAAGTAAGGGTGAAGTGCGCAGCGCAATAGATTGAGCACACTGTGACGTGCACATCAGGCACAGCTGCAGCTAAAACAATGCATTCTCAGAGATGATCGCAAGCAAGGCATGATGGTTTGTGCAGTCAAACATGACTTGTGCAAGAGCTCATGACCAGGGCTGATTTGCATGCCCAAGGCGGATCAAGAGTAGCATTTAGGCTTGCAAAATGAAGGCCGTGACTCTGTCTAGGAGCAGCAATGTGGTATGCTGGGCAGCTGTATCAAGTAATGCAGTACCAGTCTGCACACCTGATTGACTTGATCCAGTTTACTGATGATGTTCAGCCTGACATCAGGGAAGTCATCCTTGAGTAGGGACAGGAAGACGGGCAGCAGGTGCTCAATAGTTGCAGACTTGCCCAGCACAGGGGCAACCTCCATCACCACTGACGCAAGGGCAGATCTGACGTGCTGTGATGAGTCTGCTGCCAAGTCCTTCACACAGGGCACAATGGAAGCGATGACTCGGTCTGATGTCAGCATCTTGCTGATGGCTGACACCTTGCCAGCTGCAGCAACCCTGACCTCAGCCTCTGTGTCTCGCAGCAGCTTCACATATGCCGGCAGCAACTCACTCCTGCACATGGTACCAAATGCTGAGCTGCCGTCGATGTCGTTAGCAACTTTGTCTGACTGCATTTGCACACACACATGAATTTCAGCAGCAGGGACAAGAGACAGCAACACATGGGCTGTGTGTGTGTGTGACTCACCTGGCCAGTTCCGGACCCAGAGCCTCACAAAGCTGGTAGAGCTGCTGTGCCACATTGTATCTGACTCGCCATGACTTGTCCTGCATGTACACAGACGTCTGTTAAAGGGATGTTGTGGGAAAAAGCCTCAAGAAAGGTGCTTCTTTACAAATTGCACCTATCTAGCAGAGTTTTATCCATGATAATCAATAATCAAACTTGATTTTCTTGTTTTAGGTGTGTTGATTTTTGATTTCATTTTTCACATTTTGAGTAGTTTCTGTGCCTCTGCTTGCAGCACTGGCGTCCCAGTACTCTAGTGGGCTCTACATGTTGTTCACAGCTGCAGGAGTGATGGCTACTTGGACCATGACCAACTTTATTGTTTGTTTGATAAATTTTGTTCCGTTGCTGGGGTCCCACTGTGCACAGAAACGATGAACCTCCTGGAGTAGCCTGTTCTGTTGCGTCATGCACAGTTGCCTCTCAGGTTGAATGCGCGTCATGCTGCTTGTGTAAGTAGCTTGTAAGCTCAAAAGACATGACTGCAAGACAGCAAAATTGAGTTGTGAGACAGGGTTCAGTGCAGATGATGCCTGTAATGTGACAGCATTTGAGGCACAGCAAACCTGGGCAAACTTTTGCACAATGGGCAGGACATGCTGGACAGATTCTCCTTTGTTGAGGAGCCGCGCCAAGGGACCACATGCTTCAACAGCCAGAAGACGCACTGAGTCCTGATCTGCATCCAAGCTTAACGTTCTTGTCAACAACATAGTTGCAGCCCTGCCAAAGTAAGTATGGCAGCTATGCAGAAAATTGCTGTAATTGCTGTGGACAGTGATAGCAATTGTCAACAAAGTGCAGCGGGCTGTGACGCTATGAGACCAAGTACAAGAGAGCAGCAACAGCACAGTCTTGGAGGGCTGACGGCAACCTATGAGAGCAATTGGTGACAGAATGACATTGCAAATGCCAACCAGAGCTAGGTAGAACCAGGAACAGGGGCGTCAGACAAGCTTCACACCAGGTTGACAGGCGTGTTACCGTCTTGGGTCAGGTCCTGAAAGAGGGGAATGATGTCTTTGCTGATGGTATCAGGATCCATGGTCTCTGCAAACTTGCCCAAGCGAAAAGCAGCCGCCCGTCTGACCATCGGAGTGTCGTCCCGGCATAACTTGCTGTACAGCTGCCGCAGATCTGCTCGCAAGTGCTGAGGCGCTCTAGGATACGCAGTGGCAAAAACACCACAAGCTGATACGCGGGAGGTGAACCAATCAGTTGTTGCAAGCCGCTGCAAGACGCCCATCCAGACTGTAAATGCTTTGGCATTATAATGCTGATACCTTGCCAATTTTGAAAGTAACAAGATGTACCACTGAGTTATGCATTTGCAACAGGGTCTCAGATCCTCAATAGTCATGCAACCCTATCTGGTGTGACAAACATTGCGCATTGTGTAAGGTGCAGGGGTAATCTCACCTTAATCAATGGCACCAGATGGTCTGAGATGCTGCTGTCTGGTAGGAGAGCCCCAACTTTGTTCAGAGAATCCACTGCTCTGTCACGAACCACTGTTTCCTCGACAATAGCCAAACCCTCAAGTGGTGGCAGCAGGTAGTGCCCATAAGAGGGTCCGCCTACATATGGAACAAAGCTTCCTAGCTCATCTGCCATTGCCAGCAGCACTTCGTCTTCATCATCGTTGCTTTCACTCAGGAAGGGGATCAGTTCTTTTCGAGTTCTGTCCTCGCCAAGCGCCATAGCTATTGTGCTCAGGCGCTTGACTGAGTTCAGCCTTAGGGCAACATCCTCGTTCTTTAGCTCGTCGCTGCACATCAGAACCGTGTCTCACTACATAGGGCAAGTCTTGATGGCAAAGAGAAGCTCATCACGGGGCGGCAACGTGAGTCTCACATTAGAATAGCTATTGGGTACAGGCTGTTGTCTTCTCCGTCCTCGCCGGCCTTATTGGACAGGTTCTGCATCCATCAACATGCGTTATTGCATGATCATTTCGCACGCACTGTCGTCGCGCTCAAATGGCAAAAGCGCACCTGGTTGAAAGCTCCAATCATCGCCCCAGCAGTCAAGATCCCTAGCAGTGCACCAGCATAACTTGGCCAGACCTCAGGCCAGTCGATGCTTTGCAGCGTGACAACCTGGAATCAACTTCAAGAATGCTTTGCCACCCGAGCATGCAATGATCGTCAAGCGACTCGCGCAAGCCATGGCTGTCGAGATCTTCTTCTTGCTTGTTTCAAAGCGTTTGGAAGTCACGTGCAGTTTAGCGTGCAGTTTAGCGTGCACTGCACTAAATGCGGCAGCAGAAGCTTTACATCAGGACTTTCTAAGAAGTCTGTTACGTGTCAGGAAATCTACAGCAAAGCACATGGTCTTAGCTGAGTTGTGTCTCTTCCCAATACGGATTCACTTGTGCTTGACATAAAGCATTGGAGGAGCTGCTTGGTGGCAGCTGCTGGGAGACAGAGTATCAGTTACAGTATCAAGTACACAATTATAAACTGGATCATTAGATAGCTATCATGTATGCAATTGATACTATTGTGCCGTTTGATGGGGTTTCCAACCACTGACCAAGTGACGAGTGATTGGCTCACTATGTATTGACTTATGTCAGCAGATTCTGCGTTATCATCATAGGACAATTGTATTAGATAATGTTCGTCTTGTTAAGCTTGCAATGGTTGATGGCTTTGCGTTGGATCAGACAGCAGTCACAGACAGTTGGCAGCACTATCTAAGCGGTTTTCTATATGGTCACTTAGGACAGCAGCAGCTTTTTCACAAATTTGACATTGCATCTGTCATGGAAAGGGCTAGCATCCGCATGCATTTCAGTACTTTGCAGATGATCAGCACAGCAGCTTGATGTTATATAGGGCAATGCAGCCTGAGTACAAACCTGCAGAGTGTCTGTCTGTTGTCAAGTGTGCGTCAAATAGAAGGCTAATTAGCAGGTTTAGGACCGGATGCCATGGTCTGCGGGTAGACTCAGGCCGCTGGGCAGACGGTGTTCACCTAGACAGGACAGACAGGCTGTGTCTAGTGTGCAAGTCTTCAAATTGTGTGGGGAACGAGCAGCACTTTGTGTTTGATTGCCCAGCGTACAGCCATATCACAGCATTTGGACCTCCTGCAGCACTGTTGTACCATTGCAGACTTTATGACTTTGTGCGAACCAAATGCATGTGATGGTTTCCTCAGGGAATGCTTTGCATGTAGGAAGCAAATCTTTGTCTGTATGAATGCATCAAACTGAACTTATTGTCTGTTGGATCCCAGTTGCCCCCCAGGACACTAACTACATTCATTGATTGATTGTGCAGTTCCAGGTGCAGTTCGCACTTCGGTGTCATCCTCCATGCAGTTTGCAGCCCCCGTGTATATCGCTTGAATCTGCACTGTGTGCAGCACAGGCAGAGAGACTGCTGGACCACGATACCGTAGTGGTCCGAATGTTCCTCGGTTTTTAATGTTCCTCGGCCTCGGCTGGAATAAAAGTTAATTGAATAGGTCCTCGTTTCATTATTTAATATTTTTCAATGGTCCTCGGACGACGCAGCAATACTTTTAATGACTTTGATGATCCTCGGGCACTCTTACATGTCCAAAACAACCACCACCATCAGACGGCTGCTACACCATTGGAACAGTCTCAAACAGGCGAAGGATGCACGAGCAGGTCCTGACCGTGCTTAGGGGCCCCAAACCAAACCTAGCTAGACCGGCTTGGTTCTTGGCACTCATTGCACAGTCCAACGTAACGCACAATGATGACTAAGTTCTAATGGCCGTTTCGATCAAGTCTGAAAGCGCATGCCAGGTCTCGTGAGGTTGGTCACAAGCAAAGAGCAACCTTTCGCACCAACTCGCGGTCTTTTAGGAGAATAATGGAATATTTTTAATGAACCTCGGAGGAGGATGTTAATTGATTTATTGGTTTTAAGTCGCCTCGTCTCAGAAAGCAATTGAATATTTAGACGAGGAACATTCGGACCACTACGGTAACAGGCGGGAATCCTTTTGCATAGCTTGTCTTGCATCACTTGCGTCGTAGGCTTTAAGCGGCACATATGAACATCAACACACATGTCATACGAATTATGTTAACAACGAATTATGTTAGTGCATCGTTTGGGACAAGTATCTGGACATGTATCTGAGATCTAATCTGTCAAGGAAACCGTGAGGGGTAACCATGCTGTTTAGTAAGCAGCATTTGTCGCACAACACACCCTCATGCACAGATCTTTTTTTTTTACCTCTGGTAAACCTGCAGCACCAGAGGCGGCACAGCAGACTTGCAAAACAAGTCAACTCACACTGGCCGACATTTAGCAATGTACGCTTAATACTGTGCCCCTTTGAGACACAGATGCATCATGGCCTACGATGACTATGCCATCCTCAGCCATCAGGCCTCAAGTTTTGACACGTGCCAACAGAAGAACTTTGTGTGGATAGCTTGGCTTGTGATCATGTTGTCTGGGGAGCCAGCTGTCATGTGGCTATCAGCGGATCCAATGTTGTGTCCTTGTACAATATGTATCTGGAGGACTTTTGTCCCAAAGCAGCATACCACTGTACAACATAAGGCGCCATCCAGATGGCATCACCAGCTTGCACAGGATACCTGCATTGCCAACACTTCATCCTGTATGCAACCAGACAAATCTGACAGCCGCCTAAAAAGGTGCATTGTTTCAGTGCTTGGATGGATGGACGAGGGGGGGGTGCATACATAAATCAATGAATGGTTCATGAACAATGGATGACCCACAATTGCATAAACAAACAGCAGAAATTTCATGATACAAGATGTGCAACAAACGGGCAATTTATATTCCCACTGTGCAGCAACCTGTTCACATGCCTTCAGCTACAACCTGTATCCTACTCTGACAAACCAATACTCATTTCACACTGATGTCAGTGTCACAAGCAAACTGTGCTGACATATAATTTGCAGCCTGCTTTTTGCATGCAATTCTTGAACAACCAGTCTGCTGTTACTGGGTACAGTGTAGATGTGATGTATGCACAAGCTCAGAGTGTTACCATTGGTCAGCCAGGCGGTAAATGCCTTGCCCTTGCAGTAAGAGCAGCCCATGTTGATTGTAGTGCACTTCCTGCAGATTGACAGACCAAAGTCATGCGCCTTGACACTTGGGCTGTTCTCTTTAAGGCAAGACATTCCTGCACCTTTGGCAGCCCAGCACTGGCGCATGATTGTCACGTGGCATGATGAACAGCTGCCCCAAACGCATATGTTGCATCTGCTGTGGCCAAATGCATGCCCGTCTGCGCTCATGCTGATGCCTGCCCGGTGTAAAGCATGCACACACACTGGCAGCTCACACTTTTCAGCACTGCACTGACAGGTCTTGCCTTGGTGAACCAAGGTGAAGCAATCTGACACTCACTATACCTTGATGTACAAGTACTCTCCAGGCCTAAAGTCCATGATGTGTACATTGAAGTCATAGTTCCCAGTCTGGGGCAGCAGTTTGCGCAATGTGAAGATTTCAGGGGAGACATCCAGCACAGGCTGCTTGCTGGTGCTCCCTACCACCACCTCTGCCTTGCCGCCCTGCCAGCATCACTCACAATGCTTTGCCAGCCTGACCATACTGACTGGGCTGTTTGTGAACTGGAGTGCTCTGCGCAAAGGAATGGCACAAGCTGTGTGACTGTTGCTGGACTGCACAAAGCAATGGACACAGTCGCGTGTGCTGTGATGAAGCATGCTCAAAACCTCTGGCTGCGCATCAGCTAATGTTTGGCAAAATCTATGTGATCACTATGTAAACACAGCAACTGAGTGTCATCATGCAGAGATACGACTTGACATTGAGATCAAGGTTAATACACAAGCAAATTGAAGAAGTGCAGTTTCACACATACAAGTTGTCCTTGCAGGTACCTGGATGCCATAAGCTCTTTCAAAAACCAGCATTCCTGCACCCAGAGATGACTGCAAGCTGCAATCATGCATTAAGAGCGATTTCGTATGCACATGAGCAAAGGCTCAGCAGCACCCTCACAAGAATGCTAATCAGCAGCAAAGTAGGTAGCAAGTGTTGTTTAGCAACAACATGTGAGACTCTCTCTGAGAACTGTCTGCCGGGCAAATTCACTGTACCTGTGTGGCACATGAGCAGGCAGATATGCAAAGTCATCCGAGTGTAAAGCAATGCTGTGTTTATCGTAATTCAGCTCTAGTACCCCATCCAAAATAAAGATGAGCCTGCACCACTGCAAACAGCATTCTTCAGATGATAAACTAATCTGAGCAGTCAGCAACAGAGTGTCAAATGTGGTCAAGCGTTGTATAGTGCTTGCTGACACTGTTGCAGCAAGGGCCCAAATTGCCTTTCAGTGCCAGCTGCTGGAGAAGTGGCCGAGCTGTTGGCCTGCATGTCTGCTAGGAACATGACAAAATTAGCTCCTTTCGCCCGAGACACCAAATGTGCTGTCAGCGCATTGGTCCTGCGTTCAGGTCAAGGCTGTTACAAACATCAGATGCCAACCGACACTATATGGGCACTATATGGGGGGCCGCAAGTCGTCACCATCCTGGCATGCCAGCAAAAACTCTGCTTTCTGGGGTCACGAGAGCATGGTCAGCGGCATAGTGGCTACGAGTAAATCCAGGCAAATCTGCACGTCAATCAACGACTGTCAATGCCGGTATGCTCCGCCGAACGCTTGAGCCTCTCGCACAAACAAGTAATACAGTTCAACGGTTCACTCTGCACGGCTCAAGACTTACCCCAAAAGTCAATGCTCTGACTCCTGGAAGAGGCCAGTACTTCGCCGTAGTCTTGCGACTCATTTAAGTCTCCATCGACACGTGAAAGGGCCGCGTCCACGCCAGCACCTGACATCGCCGAAGCAGTCCCTTGAAATATAACGGCTTCCTCGCAGTAGCCACGAGCATACAATTTACCTGTGGTTCCTGTGGCAACGGTGATCGCTATAACGATTACTACACGTACGGCGCAAGAGACTGAGCGCAAGGATCGCACAGAAAAGCCTCTAGTCATCGGTCGGCCTTGTGACGTCAGGAGTACGTGCGAGCAGAGTAATCAGACTACCAACCAGCCATGCTGCCGTGTCCCACTTTGTTGGACAGTACGGGACACCGTGCGCGCGATCACTTCTGGAATCTCATGCTGGAATCTCATGCTCGTAGCGCAGCAGTTTACGGGGCGAGGCACGCGTTCCGTTTAAGCCTGCAAACATTTTAATCATGCATCCTACAGAGTTGCCGCGTTGCTGCTTCTAACGCAACTCCTTTGCAGCAGCAACAACGTCATGCATACGTATTGTGATTTCAGACCCTTTCCCGCTCATGCAACTCTTCATTAGCTTGCATGCACCTTTGATCACCCAGCTGTCAGGCCGCAGCCGGCAACACGATGGTGCCAGTCGTCATCAACACCGCAATCCAGTTGCCGTTTCAGCTAATCAATTTTGCCCTGAAGAAGCTGCGGCTCACCTCAGCACACGCCACTGCTCATCACACCTTCCCTGTTGCCGGTCTCGATGAGGGACGAGCGCATGCGGTTTTGTATGCTTTGAGGCAAGCAGCAATGGATGTCCAGGTGCAGACGTCGTAGTAAACTGCGCAAATTCGAGTTGCAAACCATCTTTTTTCTCCTGAATCAAACCCTGTATGGTTCTCACAGGAGGAGCATACTGCAGAGCTCTGGCTAGTTGCACTGCAGCTTGCACAAGTTGCGTCTGACAGGTAAGACAGCCTTGATTCCTGAAGGCAAGCTGTGGCAGAATATGGCAAAGGACCAGCTGGTGCAACAGGACTTGTATTGACGCTTAGGTGGTTTTTGTTTGTACAATTTGCGTCAGAATAGTGCTTTCCTGTTGCAGACTGCTGCGAGATTTACATACAGTGGATGCAAATCTTGAGTTTTGGCAGAACAGACTACATCAAGGCTCACATCTGAGATTCATGCTATTTGGGCAAGGCCCGCTTTCATTTGCTCATGATGTAGTTTCCACCCTGGAACGCAAGCATAAGCAGCGCATGACATCTGCTACAGACAAGATTGAGCGACGGGTACGGATTGTGACAGATCATGCCGTTTGCGATTTGTTCCAAAAGGCTTCCGATTGTCGGTGCTGAAAATTTCATGGACAACTCAGTTTGGAGCTCTTGTTGTGGCAGGTCGTAGTGTTGAGGTCTTTGCGGTCAAAGCTTGCAGAAGCTCTGGCTGAGGTCCACAGCACAGCCTCATCTTTACACTTGAGAGTTGTCAGGCATGAAGATGGCCATGGAATGCTTGCATCTTCTGCTGGAGGGCATAGTCACACAGAGCAGCTGTTTCAGCAAGCTCGCAAAGCCATTATACAGACCAGCGACAGCTGTAGTGATGTAATCAGCAAGGCCTTTGAAGTGACAAGATTGCCTTTGCCTAGTTATGACCGGGCCCACACTCAATGCTTCGGTGATTCAGGAGCAGCTGATAGCTGGGCAACCATGATGCATGACATGGCTGCATGTCTTTCACACATGCACTTGAGACTGGTTCCAATGTTCGCATCACCGGCAATGTCCTATAAGTCTGCAAATAGGAACCAGCACAGCAGCGAGCCTTCTGGCTGGCTGATGTAGGGTGTGCCAGCTGTTGTTGGCTCCTGAGTGAAATCTGCCTTGACAACAAGCAATGACTACCTGCAGTCTGTAGTCTGTCAGGGATCGTTTTGTATAACTTCAAGTGTTTCGAATGCATGTATCGCAGTGCTTCTACATATGGGTCACAGAGCTTTTATGTATGGGTGGCAGGTGTTTGGAAGCTTGAGCAGCGGCATGGAGCAGGTGTCACGCAGCTCAGCTCTTCCACATCAGGGATCAAGAGATAACTTGGTGCAGCAAGCTGCTCTGCGTCACACGCTACGGCGAGGGTCCAAAAAGATGTTCCAGGTTCAAGGGCTACATGATGAGCCGTCGTCTATTATGGTAGATGGGTGAGCTGTCAAAACCTGCATGCTGCCTGCCAGGCTATTGCTGCATTGCAGTCTGGCCAAGAGGTGTTCTCCTGAGGACTGTTTGCTGTTGCTGTGCTTGCTGTCATGCCACCATCAGTCAATGTGCATCCAACGTAAGCTGCTCAATCACAGCCTGAATTTGTCCTTGGCCTGCTGTGGGGCAGTATATGGCTGAGCCTTTCAGCTGCATCTTCAACAACACCATGCCTGCTTCTGCAGTGAGGCCCATGAAGTTGACTCTGCAGAGGAGATATCCATACAGCAGGCACAAGCAGCAGTGAATAAGGCTCAGCAGGTGCTGCACCTGAGCCTGCCTGTACGGGACCCAGATGCTGGCCCGGGGGTGTCAGCCAACTCGGCCCTGGGCACTGCTGCCAGCTTGGCCAACAGAGCTGCGCCGCTTGTGGTGCTTCCAGAATGGGTGCGCATGCCCAGCAACGCTGCACAACATTGGGTTAGATATACTGCCATGGGGTTGGTCTCTGGTTGGGCAGCGATCTTTGTGTACAGGTACAGAATTTGAACAGGTCACAGCACAATGCCTTGCAAAGTGTCAGCTGGCCGCGTGACAATCATTTCGTGGTGAGCATGACTCCCCTGATCTGTGTATGCTCAACAGCTATCTCAAAAAGCTGCTGACCGCTGTGAGTGTCAAGTGCTACATGCATTGACAACCGGCTGACTTTACTCACTGACTACAGTTGTTTGTAAGCCTACAGACTTTATTCAGCTTACTCCACACTTTCCTTGATTGCACAACTGGGGTGTGTGTGGACAGGCATAGCAGACTGTCAGGTAGCCGTGACCTAGACATCTGGGTCAAGTCTGGGGCTGACTCTGTGCGGGAAGCCTACAAAGAACATCTCATGGGCCCCATCATTGCCGTCAAGGATGAGCTTTTCAAGACCTTCAGGTATGAGGTGTTCATGCTTTCATCTTTTGCCTCTTGTGAATGCCCTTTGACATGACAAAGCACACAAAAATGCTCAGCCTTGTAGCTGCTGCCCGCCAATTGGCGCTTGAGCATGCTACAGGGATCACCCGGTACAACCTTGTTCATTGTAATCACACTGCAAGCCTCAGCTTCGGGTAAGCACAGTGTAAGGCGGACCACACATGATGGCCTTGGCGTATCTGCAGGCAGAGACGCAGCATTGTGTCAACAGAGGAGTTTGAAGCAGACAAGTCCTCCCTCAGGCGCATGCTGACAGACTTCGAACACGACAATGCCAAGGTACAGCTTCATGCTGGCATGCACAAAATTGCGTGCACAAAGTACTGCTTTGTGTTCATTGGCTGCATCACATATGGAGCTTGTGCTCAGGGAGCAATTGGACAATATGCCCCTGTTCAAAATGTAGGAGCTGTGTTTGTTATATTTACATTACACCGCTATGGTGTGTTCCACGGCAATAACCAGCATAACTTTCCTTTGACTGCCAAGCGGGTCAGCAGATGCCCAAAAGACTGTATACTTGTCATGCGTCTTGTTGTATGCACCCGCATGTACCAGTTGTGGTGCCTGCAGTTGCGTCAAAGTGCTGTGGCACAGCCTGATGCTGTGCCCAAGACGGGTCCAAATGGGGAGGAACTGATCATGCCAGGAATGGAGTTTATGATGGAGTGCTATGAGGATGAGCTGAAGCGTCCAATCAGGAATCTGGTGTCAGGACAACTGGCACGCTCGTTGCTCATCCAGGTACTAACATGGCATCTTGCATCATGGCTTTGTAGTGAAGCTACCACATACTGCTCTCTGCTTGATTTGTGCTGATCAGCACTGAGTAAGCAACATGGGAGACATGAGTGTCACGACAGCCTTCAAACGTGATCGTACAGACAACATCATACTCTGCTGGTCATGTGTGCAACAAATTCCAGGCTGAGTAGCCTTTGTCTGTACAGGTACAGAAGCTAAAGGTAGACACAGAAAGTGCCATGCTGGAGATTGACCAGATTCTGAAGGCAAATGAGCTGAGTATTGCCCTGGTAGCTGCCATTCCATCCTTCCTGATAGCAGGCGTGTCTGTCGTGGGCTTCTGGCGATGGCTCAGTCCCAAGCCTGTGGACCCCAGATGGGAGGCCCTGCCCTGCAGGTCAGCCCATGACATGTCATGCACACATAATTAGAACAAAAGCTGAACTGGAATATGACTTGAATCAGGCGACAAGCAAGCAACCATTGGAGACATTCATTATTTTGTACGCACAGACCAGAGCTTTGATGTCTGGCCAAAACCACCGTGCCAGCTGCACGGCAATCACATTTTCATTTGCTGGTATGTGGAGACAATTCGGGATTGCATTTGGTCTGTCAGTAAGTCTGAACCCCAACAATTTCACCTGTCATCAAAGCTTGACTGTAGCAGTCATTCCCCATGCACAGGATGGGAATGGTTGAGATGGAGCGTACAGTTGCTCAGCTTGCTGAGGAGGGTTCAGCAGAGATGCAAGGCATGTTTGTGTATCGGCTGGCTACAGTTTACTCTGAAGCATACCAGCTATTTCAAAAGCATGATCTCATCTCCCCTCATTCTGAATGGCCGAATGTGCGGCAGGATCTTGTAGAACTGTCAGGACCTTTATCTGTGAAACAGAAGCTGCGTATTACACAGCGGATGATGCGTGTGTATACAATATTTAAATTCTAAGACTGTAAGATTGCCCAGTCTGCTTTATTGTCACTGCCCAGTCTGTTATCGCATTCCTGCCCGGTGAAAATGGCGATTTGCGTTGGACTGTCAGCAGCTTGAGAGCACAGTCGAATATACTGATGCTGTCATGGTCCCGTGCACACATATCTGTATGTAGTGATCTGCACCTGCATTGACCATGTGTGGCAGTGTCTATAGGCTTAGTAAGGTCGTTTTCATCGGCTGCAGAAAACAGACGTTGAGACAACAGTCCGTTTGGAAGTCAGGACATGACACAGCATTAACCTGATTCGGAATGTGCTTTGTCTCAAGCTGCACAATATGAAAGATGCCATTGTCGTTCAGTTGGCACACAGTCTCAGTGCTCAGCAATGCTAGACAGCAAAGCTGATAGCCCTACTTACTTCCAAGAGCAAGATTGCATCTGGAATGCTGCCTTGCCCATCATACTCAAAACAGATACTCGACAATGTGTGTTGAACTCTGAACAAAGACCATGAGGCCAAAATATAACACTGCGCCATAAAACCAGCAAACAATCTCTGTACTGCCAGGGCATAAAGAAGTGGCTTGTAGCTTATTGCTTGAAAGTTGTCGTGCCAAGCAATGCTCTGCTGCTGCATAGACTTCAGCACAACCTCTGTTAGCTTTATCTGAAGCCCACTGACAAACAGCATGTGAGGACTTGCAAAATGTTGACCGCAGGTTGTCAGCTTTCCTCCACAGTGTCAGTCATGTCCTGCATCCCGCCTTGCATACGCTCAGCAATAGCGCCTGTTTCTCCTGTGCGCCTGCATCACATGATGTCAAACTCGAGCCTGATGTGTTTGTAAACAGCACAACACTGACAGCATCATTGAGCATGCATGATCAGGCAAAGTTCCCTACTCTCTGGAGGAGAAACTTCTTGTCCCCATGTCAAGCTCCATGTCAAGCTCCAAGGGCATTTACTGTGAAGCTATGACACAGATAGTGTTACACATGGACTTACACTCGGATGACATCAGCCACAGGGTGCACAAAGAGCTTGCCATCTCCAATCTCTCCAGTACGGGCTGCGCCTGCCACTGCTCGTACAACCGTGTTGACTTGTGTTCTGCATGCAGACAGGACAGATGCAGCAATCCTGGTGAATATAAATAAAATGCATGATGCATGCCTCATGTACCTGAAGACCACAATGTCCAACTTGGATTTGTCCACTAAATCAGCTTCTCCATATTCTGTGCCCCCATATCGCTCTCGCTTGCCTGTGCAAACCAATCACAGTCCCCTGTTGCTGACTGAAGCTTGCAGAAAGGAGTCTTGCAAGCCACCAGTGCAGCATACACATAACACACCCCCTTGAACTCCAACGCCTTTCACCTTGGTTGCTGTCATGCCGTATATGCCAAGACGGCTGAGCTCATGAACAACATATGGCAGACGCCATGGACGAATGATAGCCTGCAAAGCCAAGTTCAGCAGGTTGTCACGTGCAACAGCAGTCATTCTCATCTGCACCACAGCAACGGATGCCCGCATATCAAGTTGAAATACACAAGTAGAGATGATCGACACATTGACATACACTCTGCTTTAAAGAAAAAACAAGCAACGCATCAAAATCCAAAAATTGTACAAAATTTTGTTATGTTTGAAGCAATCTGCAAAGTCAGGTGCAAAGTCAAATTCACAATTGCCTTGATGCTGCTACTGCTGCTTGATCACAGCCAGCGAAATTCTGTGCAAATTACCTCAACGCGGAAAAACTGTACATTGGGAAATGCTTTGAGATCGGTGTGCAAGTCGCTGAGGGCCCTGTATGGCGCAGATGATGCTGATCCGTTCTCGCCTGAATGCAGCATAGGCATGGTATGGCCTGGGAGTAATAGCAAGCTCCTGCAGAGTCGGAGAACTGCTGATCGCGACTCACCTGCTGAGTTCTTGATTGGTTCGTAAGCTCCTGCAGAACGTCTTTTTAGACTACGCAGGGTCTTGCTTGATAATGTGGATGCTCTGGCAGACCTGGGAGTACACTCAAAGTCGGCTTGTGCTCGTCACACACCCCGTTGCCTCTGAAACTTTACCTCAACGGATGTGTGCGGTGAGGTGTTGTGACGCATTCGCGGCTGGACGAGGCGTGCAAAGAGCGATGGAGCATCATTAGCACCAATGTACGAGACCGAGTATATATGTCTTGCTGCACCGAAACGTTTCTACGGAAGCCCTCCTTGATGGCCTGTGCAAATATGGCTGATTACGGAGCTGGGAAGAAGAAACCTACCGATGCCTCATTATTGAGCTGACACTGTAAAATCCCTGACTGACTGGCAGAAGTGTTGCTAGGTACCAGCCCTTGCAGCCAAACAATGTTGGAGCACATCAGCTTTCAGCATTGATGAGCTTGAAGAACCCAAACCCAATCAGCAAGCTAGATTCTTACTGTCAGGTCATGACTGATCAGCACATTATGAAGCAACGTGTCAAGAGCATCACACTCGCTGTCCAAGCGCCTTTCTTGGTGACTAGCAAGCCTCATATCCCTGTGACACTGATCCTTTGGGTACACATTGCTTTGAAGTGCCAACAGATCAACCTGTATTATGTTTGCATGCAGTCATAGTACAGCTCTAAGCAATGTGATTAACTACAAGTCTGCTGCACAAAATCATATGAGCTTACAGCTCTACGTATGTACTTCAAAGGACCTGCATCTGCAGCGAGTGGACAGCAACGTAGGCGTCAATAGTGAAAGACCTCATTTGCTGTCAGCAACAATCTGATGACCACGTCTGAAGGACATCGACTGCATACACCATGCAAGTGGCAGGCCATCTGGGCCAAAAGTGGCCTCTTTTACTTGTCTTGTACAAATTGGTGTGTTCATTCTGAAAGCCACATGGTTTTCTGTCTGCATTCATTCAATTTAGTCCCAACATGCGACCCTTACTTGCGACAGCTGCAGGTGCATGCGATGACTCAGACTCAGGCTCAGACTAGCTTGCCCCGATACCGCTGCAGATGCAAAGCGCCACCGCTCTCCTGCGCTTTGCTCTGCGACTCGTACACAACTTCGTGGATGCTCTTCATGGGAGGCCTGCAGGTTTTGCATCATTCACAATTGCACAAAGAACACAGACAGCAGTATGGCGGCAAGATGCAAGATGTGAATCTGCTGTTCTTGCAGCAGGTTGATGGCAGAGCAACTCTGCTTGTGCTGGCCAAAAGCTTACCTGAGGGATTGCTCTGAGGACAATGCTTGCTGTTCCAGCTCTGCATTGTATGGCTGCACTTTCTGTAAGGTGATGAGACGCCTGCTGTAGCGTGTGGTAAGAGGCTGCTCACAGTTAGCAACCATAGCCAGCATTGGATGTGCTGCTGTCTTTTCAGCCTGCACAAAGACATTGCATGCAGCATATTTTAGGTTTTGGCACATGCCAATGTAGGTATGATATATCTAGGAGGTGAGGCTCTGCATGCCCCATCCCTGTCAGCATGGGCAGCAATGCTTGCTTCGCATATGGCGAATCTTGTGTAATGTTTGGAATGCAGTTGCAGTCCACAGTGCACATTGCTGGATTGCATGCATGACGTGTATCAGAGTGCTGCCATGATTGCTTGCTGGAAAGGTCTTTCCTTCCAGTATGCGTATGGAACATGACTATGCATGGAATGGAGAAGCCTGCCTTGTCAACACCAGGGACTGAGGGCAGGAAAAAGACCAGGCGCCCCCCGAGCTTCAGATGCTTTGCAGCAAGGTGCAGCAAGTCCCTCAAGCACTCTTCAAAAGTATAAGCATCGGTTGAAGGGATATGCGTCTCAGCACAGGTGATCTTGTGAGACTTAGCAACAGATTTTTTGCCGCCAGCTCGCACACCATAGGGTGGGTCACAAATGATGGCATCAAACATGTCCTGCAGCAACAATGACATTTGCACATCTGCATTACCATGACTCATCCAGAACGCTGTGCTGGACTGACGCAGGCTTGCCAAGTTGTGAATACGCTACGGTGCAAAGCCAGGTTGTGACAGGCATGCCAGATCAATGAACCTCTCACTGAGCCTCTCTTTTCTGTGTAGCCTTGCCAGACCTTGCACACACAGTCACTGACAGATGCCCAACTGTAGACAGTGTCAAGCACCTGCAGGTTTGCTCTGAAGGGTGGTCTATGTGCGTCTGCCCTCATCAATCCAACTGGCGACATGAGGTTATAGTCCCGGAAGTTGTCCCATATATCTGTCCGTTTGCCTGCCTTGTTCACCTTACCTACAGCATCAACCCAACAGCACCTGTTGGGATCTACTTTTTGCTATTACCCCCAGCTCAAAACGTGTTGAGCGCTGTTTGTTGTGCAAGTTCACTGGGGTATTGAATTGTGTCTGCATATCAGCTTGTCTGCCCAAAGGCAGAATGTCTGCTGTGTCATGACGCATTCACGGCAGCAAGTTAGACAATTTACCATCTCTGACTATACGAATGTCAATATCTGCACCAAAGGTGTGAGCACCATAATGAGATGCAGCCACTAGGATGCTGCCGGTTCCAACAAACGGATCGTACACAAAGTCACCCTTCTTGACCTGCAGTGAACAATTAGTGCATTCAAGTGGCCACTTGCTGGAGATCTGCAATGTCATGTAACACACAAGCAAGAGTGTCAGCCCTCATCAACTGAAATGCAAAGCAGCTGAGAATCTGCAGCACTACTTCATTCTTTGTGTATGACAAGTATGACAGCTGGCTTGAGCTGTAGTGACCTGCTCCAGCACATGTTTTCTATAACTCAGCATGACAGCCAATTGACAGCCTTGCTACAGCTGAGCTGCAGATCCACCTGTCCTTGATTGCACATAAGAAAAGCCATTTCTGTATCCATGGACGTGGGCCCCAAGTACTTGCGGCGAGGCAGACCATATTTGTGGATGACACTGCGGTCACTGCAAGCAACGTCTCTCCCAAAGTAAATCCTGTAGGGCACCTGTAAAGTCTTGAGAACAGACTGCTATATTTATGGCCATGCAGGCCTTTGTAGGTCAAAGGCTTGAGCATTTTGCAACGGATTTGGCTGGCGCATACCTCAGGCAGACCATTGTTATCTGCAGGGTCTGCTATTATGACTCGAAGTGTCAGATCTGGAGCTTGCATCTTGATAGGGCCCTGGACAGTATGAGCTATGCTCAGTCACAACGATTTGCCAAAACAGCAGGTGACACAGAGCAAGACTGGTGGCTGCACCTGCAAGCCTAAAAAGTCAAATTTGTTGATGATGTCTAGCTGTTGTTCTTGTTTGACAGCTCTGCCCCAGCCGTCCACCAGAACCTTCAACGAGATGTTTGGCATGCACCATCTTTGTATGCGTTCCCTAGGGTATGCCTGTATCGATGCAAGAAGTTCCTCCCAGGTTGCTCCTTCACCCCATACCTCCAAAAAGCTCTGCACAGGAAGGCACCAAAATTGATGGCTTACAAAGCTACAGAGCGCCATGCCTCAAGAGGATAGCCTCGTACCTTGACCAAAAGGCTGCGCTTAGCCACAGTCTTAGCTGAGTCCTCTGAAGGCAGCCATACATACCAGAAAGGAGACAGGTAGCTGCCACCACAAGGCTCATCAAAAGAGACACCATTCGACTCTGTTGGACTGTTGCTTCCATTCAAAGAAGCTATTGAATCAATCTCTGCATGTCGGAAGTCCAGCAGCCTATGCATAAAATAGCAAAGGAACTGCACTTTGGGGCAGGTTCCACAGGGAGCGCAGTCCCGGCCATCGGCTGCAGTGTGCAACAACGAGTTTGTAGTACGTTCGTTGACATCGTTGAATACCATCACTGCCTAGCGGCACAAAGCCGCATTCCTTTGCAAACGAGTACAGGAATCCAAAAGAGAGCAATGAATTCGTGAATTCATGCTTTCAACGCCTTCGAAGGGTCCCAGCAAAAGTAGCGGAGCCCGACTGTCTGGCACTGCATCTGATACCAAGTGGGCCTTGAATCAAGTAGATTGCAAGACGTGATATCCACTCACGGCCAAGTCCAGCCTATTGAGTCCGTGCTGCATCTACAGCATATCAGTTGGTTGCGATCTACCTAGAGCCGCTGGTCCTGCACGAAGCAGTACCCAGGTGATGCACCACTGCCCACATATGCAATTGCGTGTTTTAGACCGTCGTGCTCGCTGATGTGGTGGCATGTTCACGCAGAGGATACATACTGATCTGCTGGTTTTCTTAATTGTCCTTTGCACAAGGTGAATGCCCTACCGTGAAAATCTGGTCTGACCATGTGCGCATGAGGCACGAATGTTGCAAGGTGGCGCAACAGGCTCAAAAACTATTGACCTAAAACATTCAGCATCCCACCGCAATCTTCAGGTAAAGCTCTTGTCAGTGTATACAGCTTGACTGAGAATGGCTATTCGTAAGTGTGGTGACATCTTCCATGTGACTTGCTTTTGAAGCTCAGAGCACTGCTGCTCAGGTCAACGATGCTCACGAAGATGGTGCACTTCTTTACACTGATACTAGTCAACGGTCTGCCAGCGGCACGGGGACCTCTGTCTCCACTGCTGCATGGGTAAAACCAGCAGCGTATGGCCTGCTGAACATATCTGCAGCTACAGGAATTGTTTTTGCGAACAAAGCTGTGCTGTCTGTGTATGGCTTTGAATTCACCACAGCCCTCACTTTGCTACACACCCTCACAACAGTTTTGGGAATGACGCTGTTCTGCCAGCTTGGGTTCTTCTCACCAAAAGTTGTGCCGACCTTGCAGGTATGCCCCCTGATATGCTGTATGTTCTGTCACTGATCTGCAGTCTTTATGCCGCCGCAGGCATCTATATGCAAAGATGACATGTTTTTATTTTTGTGCACAGCTGCGTCGTACAGCTTGCCTGCAGATTTAAGCAAATAGCAACAACAGCAATGTGGCCTATCAAGATCAGCCGTATGTCTGTTTGTGGCAGGTGCTTCCTCTGGCAGCTGCCTATGTTGGGTATGTTGTCCTCAACAACCTGAGCTTAAGGCTGAACACTGTTGGGTTCTACCAGATCTCCAAGATTTGCATCATGCCAACCCTGATTGCCATCGAAATTGCACTGTTTGGCAAGTACCCCAGTAAAAAGGTCTTGGCAGCTGTTGTACTGGTTTGTCTGGGGGTAGCCCTAGCAACCATAACTGATCATGGGCTGACCACAAACCTTCTCGGGCTGCTTGTGGGTTTAGCAGCCATCCTTGTCACTGCTATGTACCAAGTTTGGGCAGGCAGCAAGCAAAAGGAGCTGCAGACTAACAGCATGCAACTGCTTCATCAGTACACACCTATAGCAGCTGCCATGCTGACTGTGCTGGTTCCGGTACTGGAGCCCATCGGGTTATTTGAAGCCCTGCCTGATGCGCACACATTGATGGGGTTCAAGTACACCCTTACTTCTGTCACAGCTATTGCCGTCAGCTCTGTGTTGGGGTTGCTCGTCAGCCTCTCCACCTTTCTTGTGATTGGGGCCACCAGCAGTCTGACATACAACATTGTTGGTCATTTGAAGACAGTCACCATTTTGACAGGGGGTTGTTTGATTTTTGGAGACACCATGACTGTTAGCAAGTTAGCTGGCGTGACACTTGCAATGGTAGGCATTGGGTGGTACTCCCACATGCAGCTGACTAGCATGCAACAGCCCAAGTCTCTGAAGCCCAAAACGCCAGATGCTGAGACAGGTCATGCACAGCAAACAGCACTGCGCTGACTTGTCTATAAAAAGTGTGAAACAAAGCTTGATTCCTTGGCATGGGTCAGGTTAAAGTATAAAGCACCTTGCACACCATTGGCTGTATGGACATGGACTGTCTGTAACTGCTTAACACCAAAATCCTCTCTACTCGTCTACTCTGCTGCACCCATTGTGACCAGACCGAGTGATTTTGGCTTAAGTCGCTGTGCATGCGCTCTGTCACAAATGCGTAAGGCTAGTTTCAGAGCGCCTGTATGGTGTACCAAAACTAATTTGCAATCAAGGAGAGTATTGTAATACTGCATGCGTTTATTACTTGTATCTTTCAGCGGTTTGCTGGCACATGATCATAAGATAAGCGATAATGTGGTCCACGCAACTGCAAGCACTGTACTGCTGTGCCCGAGTAAAGCCTGGAATGTCAGGGAAATTCAGCTGCATACAGCACCACCCAGTCCTTGCGCCACATGTCAGCAAAGTATTTGTTTCTCTCCTTGTATCTAATTCTATAACAGCTGCTGCAAAAGGATTTCAGCTGAAAAAATGTGTGGGGCAGTCATACGTGGATCACTTGCTCTGCAACTTCAGAGAGCGCAATATACAGTCTCTTGTCAATGGCAGGCAGAAATGCCTGCAAACATGTACTCATAACACTACTGGTAGCTCACACAGACCCCAAATGCATTACTGAACAGCTGTGATTATCCCCATGCTCGGCACAGCATCTGTCTGGCTTCTCCATGGAAACCTGTCTACCTCACACACAAGATAATCTTCTCTGACACCAGTATTGCAAATGCTGCAAAACGCAGGTCTCAGCACTTCAGGACAACTTAACTTTTGCTGTAAGCAAAACATCTGATGTACGAGCTCCTTCTCACACACAACCTTTGGGATGGTGCTTCGAACTTTGCTTCAAAAGAACCGAATCTATATATGTAAGAGAGGCGCTTGCAGTCAGCTCTTGTGCCTTTTGTTGTACATAGACAGTTGCTGTCGCTGCTCACTGGAGTGCACAAGGTCGTTGAACTGCCCCAAATTCATGTCCTCATGAGGGTCATCAAAGCTGCCCGATTCTCCTTTACTACCTTGTCCATCATCACCCTGCCACAACACGTGGATACTCAAAAATGCTACGAGATGACTCCACAAACTTCTTGCATTATGCTGGCAACTCTGTCTACACAAAGGATAAGACAAACGCGCAGTCAGCAGCATTGCGCACGATACGGGTGGCAATCACCTGAGCAATTGTGCAACATGCAGGGCGTCATGCAGAGCCTATGCCAACAAGCTGAGTTACACATCACAGCCAGCCTTGCCTTTCCCACTGCAACGAAGTCAAAGCAGAGGCTTTGTTGCCTGGTTGATTGCAAGGGTTCACCTCACAATTGAGTAACACCATAAATCTGCCAAACACTGTGTCTTCTTTGGCAGACGTGCTGATAGATGCAACATGCATTTGCTGCCATATTTTATGCTCTGTGACCCGTGCTGTCACTATCAACCAACTGAGCATGATATCCAGGCAACACATTCACCAATGTTGAGACAACAACGCAACAGAAGCATGCCCTAAACCTGAAACCCTAGAAGGACCGCAGCAGGTGCAGAATTGTGAGTACCTCTTCAAGCTCCTCATTCATGGTGAGGCGCATGTCATCCTCACAGATGACCCCATCTTGGTTGGTGTCCAGGGATTTGAAGGCCTGCCGCACCCAGTCATCCCACTCCTCATCTTGCTGCACCTGGGAGACAGATCCAACACAGCAGCCAGTGGCGAGATGTGTATGGATGCATATGCCTGTGAATGGTCCGGAATGTGTCTTGTGGTGTGTACGCACTATTCTGACTGTCACATGTTGTGACTGTGCTCACACTTTGCAGAGCAAGAGTGTTGACAGCTGTGTCCACATGGTCCATGCTGATCATTGGAAAGGCTCCTGAGTGATGAAGTACACAGACAAGCTGCAACTCTGCTAGAGGCACAGCAGGGACATTGTTGCTGTTAATTCAGGGCTGTTTGCCTGTGCAATACAATTTAGGTACGGCTAGAGCAGACTCTGAGGACACTGCTCATTGCTCATGCAATTGCCTGTAAAAGGAATGTGATGCAATTTGAAATAGCACTTGCGCCCATGACAGTAATCATTATGCAATTCATAACAGCATCCATGACAGTAATTAGTGTGAGGCAGTTCATATCGATAACTGTGTCTATGACACTAATGACAATGCAGCATGCCTTGTTGCAGAATGGACAATGCACAGCAGGGAGTTGCCTTGTGCCAGTCCACCATGGCAGCCAGCCAGTCTAGGTAGTCCACTGTGCCATTGGTATCTGTGTCCAGATGGCTCACCAGCTGCTCTGCCTCATTATCTTGCAGGGTGTAACCCCGGTCCTTCAACCCCTGCTCATGCACACATCTTCATCCGCAAGCATTGGAGAGCCAATGGCCATCACTCGTTTTGCATGCATAACTCTCAATACATATCAGACCTGAGCCACAATGGACACAAAGGTCCTGTCAATACCTTGCACTGGACCTGGGCCTTGACTAATGATGCACATTGACATACATAGGGTTTGAGGCATGAGTGGTTCAGAATCCTCAGATCTTGCTGGGGTTGTTACAGCAGTCAGCTGTAGCAACGCACATGGAAAGGGAGGGAATGACAACATTCAGCTGCACTGGCAGGGTCAATCAACATTGGTACAGCCTCAACTCAGCCATTGTGAATAGCATACTGGTATCTGTAGGCAGGTGGCTCGTTTACAGTACCAGGCGAGCTGTATATACATGTATGCAGCAGCAATGGTTAACAACAGTCCTCTCATGAACAGTAGTGCAAAGAATGGCGCGCATGAAGGCTGGTGGGCAAAGTGGGTGTCACCCTGATGGGCAAAGTGGGTGGCGACACTGCCCACAACACAAGCAAGTAGTGAGTGCACAGGCACCTAGCGTGGGGGGCCATGTGCCGCTTTGTGCTTATGGTCACATCAAGGCAGAGGCTTGAAAGGGTGGCATGTGTGTACCTGGAGGAGGATGGAGTTGCTGACGCTGCCTGCATGACCGTGCTCAAGCTCCTCAAAGGCCTCTCTCACCTCACTCACCAGAGAGTCATCATGCGCTATGCTGCCCACAATGGCCCTCAATGCAACCTGCACGCCACACACATATTACTTGCTGCGCTGCCCACAACTGCCCTCACTGCAACCTGCACGCACAATGACATCTGAACAAAACAACACGCAGCTGTGCAGAAGGTCTGAAGTTTGTTCACACAAGTTTATGGTGGCAGTTGGAGAGACACAAAGGGAAGGAGAAAGTCAGCATGCATGTAGCACGTGGCACCCAGCAGAGAAGTCTCACCTTCTTCGTGTGACTGAAAGTGCCAAAGTTTTGCAGGCGCTGTACAATGGTGGTGTCAAAAGGCTGCACAGAAGCTGTGCCTTCGGGAAGCAGCCACCTGCCCAAAGCACAGACCAACTGTCAGACCCTTTTGCTTGTCACCTTGTGACACATTCTGAGCATTGACACACATGCTACAAGAACAAAAGTAGAAAGTTGTAAATGCAGCCAAGATTCTGTCGTCACAAGAAGGACGAGCATGCAGGGCAAACTCTGCTGCGTACCATACATAGTAGCTTACGGTAGCTGTGGCAAATCTTGCAGAACCAAATAGACTTCCTGCACCTTGAGTCTTCCTTGTGCACAGTAAAGCTGCAAAAAGGCTGCTTAGTTCTGCAATATCTAAGCTGCTGTGTCTGACAATTGAACTCAGCTTGACACACAAACACAGCACTATTCACATCACACAGTCAAACAGATGACACGCAGACACATTGGCCAGCAGGCAGGCAGACAGATAGTCAAAAAGACAGCACAGCTGCGCACCGATGATCAAGAGCTTCAAGGGCAGAAGCCCTCTTGGCAGGGTCCTTAACCAGCAACTGCTGCACAAAGTCCTTGGCGTCTGGTGACAGCTGTGGCCAGGGCGGGCACTCAAAGTCCAGCTCTGAAAACATGAGGGCTGAAAAGGCATCCTGTCAGTATTGCACACAGGCTTTGCAAACTGTCTGAAACCAAAATGTGTTAATGCAACAGAAGCAGACGAATGGAAAGCTAACAGTTGAAAGTTGAAGGTGGAGAACACACATAAGGGGAACAACAAAACGTTATGCGCGCGTGACACATGGCCTCTGAAGCTGCAAAGACCTCAATGACTGTTCTGTCGTACCAACAGACAAGGTTGTGCAATGCTTGACTTGAAATTGCAGATACCAACAGAAAACACACGGTCTCTGAGCGAGCAACTCAAAGATCCTAAAGTTGGCTAGACCCTGCTTGGTCTGATTAAAGCTGCCACTTGATTCAGTGACAGTGGTTTGAGCTGACTGCTGGGTGCACCCAGCAACCTCTAGTCTGCTTCTGCTCATCAACATACGCAATGATCAGAGAGACTAAATGTGCATGTGACTCGAGACAGGGAGGTAAGCAAGGCTGAATGTGGCCAGCCCTTAGGAAAGACATGTGCCATGCGTTAAATGTGCATGAGCAGCACCTTTCTGTTGAAGGTCTTGCCATCACCCATGGAGACATAGAGGTCGGAGGTGGTGATGGACTGGTCCCCTTTCCATGGCAGGCGGGCACACAGCAGCAGGTAGGCCACCATGCCAGCACTCCACACATCTGCCTTCTGCCCATACTTCTTCTGAAGAACCTCAGGGGCTACATACACTGGAGATCCTGTATGAAGCAAAATGCACAATCATGGCCAGTGCCGGCGCAAAGGCTGTTGGTGTGCATAGTAGTGTCTGCCTGTTGCTATGCATGCTAATGGTTGCAAAAGCAGAATGGCCTGCCATGACAATACGACAGCCAGCTATCACAACACTTTGAGGCATTACATCTCAAGGAAATATTGCAGTGATAATGACACCCATCATAGCTGTGTGTAGAAGCAGCTTGGTCCTTGCTCGGTGTTGTGGTCATTCTGAACACAAAGCAGAACAAGATTGTAGCAGGCAAGGTGCCAAGTGCATGACAAGGGGCACGGTCAGCCTCGTAAGCACAACACCAGGCAACACTAGGTGGGTCGTCAAGAAGGTGCAGAGCTCACCACAACGTTCTTGCAGAATGTCATCAGGAGTACAAATGGTGGCAATGCCAAAGTCAATTGCTTTGAGAGGTGCGTCCTGGCTGTGGTCCAGGAACACCAGGTTGTCTGGCTTGATGTCACGAATGACGATGTTGCGGCTGTGAGCTTGAGCTAGCAACTGCAGAATTTCTCTGATGATTCGAGCAGCTTGAGCTTCAGAAAATCTGCCAGCCTCAACTCTCTCCCACAGCTGCCCGCCTGCATGATCATGACATGCCTTTTCTGCCTTTTGCGCCAATGGCACTTCTCGCTGACAACAACACGATGCGACAGTATGACAGAGGAATGATGCATATCGCAGTTGCGGCCACAATGTGCTGTGAGTGACATTTGACAGAGGTGTTGCAGCACAATTGCTTGATGAGGAAACGGTTTTGTGGCAACAAACAATATGTATGATGGTGATCAACCGGGCTCAGCGGTCTTTCACAGGCATGGCAGGTTAGTGGATGATGTGACAAGATGTACCTGTGCACAGCTCTGTTACCAAGTATAGATGCTTGTCTGTCTCGTAAGCCCCATAGAAACAGCAAACATTCAAACTGCCAGACATTATCTGGTATGTGGCAATTTCTCGTTTTATGCGGACAGCAAAGCCCTCCTCTATGGTGCCATCTTTGTTTGTCCACTTTTCAAGCACCTTGACAGCTCGTCTACAGGCACCATTGTTGTTTAACAACACATTACAAAAGGTGACAATGCTTGTCACGGTGCGAGCTCATGAGGAGTGCTTACTTGTCTCCTGTCTTCAGCTCGGTAGCCAGCTGCACTGTAGCCCAGGCCCCTTTCCCAATTTCTTCCTCCAGTTTATAATGTGACTCAAAGTCTCTCGGAAAGCTGCATACAACACACTTGAACAAGTGGAAGTTCACCTCGGTCAAACATCAGCTGCGTGTGTGACTGGCTCTACCCTAGATCCTTGACAGGACCACGTGGCTGAAGTGCTTCTTTCAGGCTTTCTGTGGCTTTTCGTTCGTTGACCAGTCCAGCAACAGGGGACGCTGCGGCACGCAGGGGGTGTGCGTTCCGAGAGCGACGTTGGGTACGGTTCGGCAGCGCACTGACATAATCGGAGCCTGAAGACGAGGCTGATTGATTGCTGCACAAGCGACAGTGTGAATAGCAATGTAATGCTGCTAGACATCTGCCCCGGGCTGCGGTGAAGGAGTGGATCGAACGACTCAGGTGTGTGTCCATTCGTAGGTCTTGGCCGAAATTTCACAGTGAAACGATCAATCGGCACGACCTAGCCTGTGCTTTGCGTAACATTGCTTGCATATACGATATGCGCACAGTTGCTTCACTCTGGATCCCGATAGATCAAGGATGCTTTGGAGCTCTCGGTCATCCTCGGAAGCACGTGGATCCATGTGGCTACGCTCCGTGCGCGCCGTCAAGACGGTCATATCCCTCGTGCTTTTTGCCGGGAAGCGTCAGCTCTCCGTCGTACGGATTACGCTTTAGTGACCTTTGAACTAGAGACTGCTCACGGCACGACATCGCATCGTGCCACAATCTGCGACAGTCTGTGACAGCAGGCGGGTTTCTCATTGGTCGCCTGTTACGCGCGCAACCCAGCGCATCGTCTTTTTCAGGCCCGACCGTGTCTGTGTGGTGTGCATGAAGTCGGATAAACGAGTGCTGCGTATTTGTGAGCTATTAGTGCTGCTCTGTTTTGCAGCACGTCCGGTGTCAGCGCACCCGAAAGGCCTACAGCACGTCAACGGCGAGGACGTTGTTTCACAGGTATACGACTAAATAGGACTTTGGTGTCATGACTCGCGCACCTGAGTACACCGCGTGCAATATCTGAGTATCGGCAACAACATTCCTCTTTTCACAGTTGGAGAAGCTCGCGCTGTTTTCCGATGACCCAGCACCTGCGGTTACGCGCGTCCTGTTCACAGAGAACGACATGCGGGCCAGACAGTACGCCACACATCAACATACGCAGAGCTGTGATGGTCTTGTGATCTTGGCTGCTGGTGTGCGTGAAATTACCCTCCTGCATAAGTTCGGCTCAAGCAGTAGTTTGTGACGTCTCTGCAGATTTGTCAAGAAGCTAATGTCTGAGGCTGGCATGACTGTTCGTGAAGATCCTATGGGCAACATTTGGGGCCGATGGGCAGGCTCCGATGCTGAAGCAGGTCCTGGCACTTACCTGTTAATGTGACATTGAGAGCAAAGTTGCGTGCAGCCACGAGCATTTTAGCAGATCTTACGGTGCATTCATGCCAATATCATGCAGCTGACAAAGCTACATGACAGAAAGCTTTCACATTGGGTGCTCAGTTGATGCGGATGCTGCTAGCCTGCTGAGCAGGAATTCAACCTGTCCATCAGGAGCATGTGGCCCACCAGTAAAGCTGCATCAACAGCGTTCAGGTGGCAGCCATGGCATCACTGACAAGCCACCTGGATGCAGGATCAGCCAGCTTGCTTCTTTGCTTGCTTGTTGGTCAGCCACAAAGTTGCCAGTATGCGGCTGTAGTGTATTGATGCTACGGCATCCACTTTGAGCAGGCTGTTCTTGATCGCGTGCTTCAGCGTGTGGCCCATGATGTTGCAGGAGCGGTGGTGACCGGCTCTCATTGTGATGCCATTCCCCACGCTGGCATGTATGATGGCACTGTGGGTGTGTTGGGGGCCATTGCAGCTGTGAAGGGGCTGCAGAAAGCCAACTTTAAGCCCGAAAGGCCCATTGAGGTGCTGTTTTTCACATCTGAGGAGCCCACACGCTTTGGATTTGGATGCATTGGCAGGTATGCCCATGCACCATCTCCCTTTCAGGCAACAGTGCAGCTTATTGACAGCAGTGTAGCATGCATGCTGACAGTTGCCTGCACATGAACAGGCAGCTCAGTATCTGGCAGGTGAGGCATGCGGGTGTTCTGCACCTTCCATCCTTTACCTCTGGCACAGCAGTGGCATATGCTTTCTTGATGCATGCAACCACATGTTTGAGCTGGAGTGCTGACAGTGATAAGACAGGCAGCCACAAGCGTGAACAAGCCAGGACTCAGGCACACCTATCCAGTTTCTCTCAACTAGCTGGGACTTCTGCAAATGGATCGAAATCGTGATGACCAATAGATTTGTGGGCTTCAGCACAGAAGCACACAAAAGCTGTGTAGCTGGTGTTGGAACTACAATAGGCCTCTGTACCTTGCTCTTTGCATCTGCCTCTGCTCACCAGGGGCAGGCTGTGCAAGCAAATGTAAACAACTAGTGCAGATTGCCAAAACATGTATCGTATGTAGTGCAGCGCTTTGTGGCCTTGCCAGCAAGAAACCATATGTTTATCCATGTTCTGCAATAAACCTCAGATGGCCTGACTTTAGCCTACGTCAAAGTACAGCAGTGAGCTTGTATCATTGGATGCCCAAACAAGTGTTGTCTGCAGTCGGGGCATGGCAGGGACTCTCTCTCCACAGTTGCTGGATGAAAAGCTGGATGAAAATGCCACTTCATTCAAAGATGCTGCCACAGCTGTCGGGTACGGTGGCAACTCTCACCAGGTGAGCTGTACCTGCTGTGCTGAAGTCGTTGGTGTAACAGTTGAGGCTTGAAGGGTTGCAAGGAATTTTTGCAGATAAGTCAAGGTCAGCAAGGCAAAACCCCCACATCCTCTAAGGAGTCTGCGACTATTCGCATTGGCAACCTGACAAACTGTGAATTCGAAAGCTTGCCTGGTCAAAGACAACAGACAATGCACATGATCCAGGGTACTTTGGCACGTAGTAGTAGCGTCTTGTCATTGCATGTGCAGTGATCCTATCCATCTTGTTGAGGCATGCGCAGGGCATGCGCTTATACTTTACTACACAGAAAGCTGAAGGATAAGGGGCCACATGCGAGGGATGTGCTGAACAGCCTCACATGAATCTGTTGCAGGATATACTCGCCCAGACAAAGGTCAGTCAAGGCAAGATTTCAGCCTTTGTGGAGCTGCATATTGAGCAGGGGCCTCTGCTGGAGAGGGAGGGCTTGCAGATAGGGGTGGTCACCGCCATTGCTGCTCCTGCCTCATTCAGAGTGCAGTTCAAGGGGGACGGGGGCCATGCTGGAGCCCTGCTCATGCCTGACAGGTCAGCATAGGCCATGCACTGCCACCCCGCTCACACCCTGTTGCATGCCGCTCCAGTGTTGCTGTGCAAAGACTACAGCAGCTGGCTCCTGTTCGGTCACAGCTGGGCTCAGTATAGCAGATTCAAAGATTTTCCTGTATAATATACTCGATTGATTGGCAACTATGATGTACCACCTGACAGGACATTTAGTTTGATATGCATCTCTGTGTTTCATCTGCAAACAAAACCTATTGTGCAGGAAGCAGATGAAGGGGTGAAAATATGTTGTTGTCTTAATGTGGATATTTGAGTCTGATGCATTTCGGTTTTATTTGCAGGCATGATCCAGTTCTGGCTGCCGCTGAGGTGGCCCTCCACGTTGAGAAGGAAGTGAAAGCTGCAGGCAAGCCGACCTTGCAATGCTCTAAGCATCCTTATCAAGTGCTGCATGCACACACAGATGCGCCGTTGTTTCTGTCACGCTCAATGCAAAGTCGAAACTTCAATTTGCCTTTGCCTTCTTCAATTCTCCACTCCCCCAATTCTCCACTCCCCCAATTCTCCACTCCCCCAATTCTCCACTCCCCCTTTACAGCCTCAATTATCAAAGCCTGTTGTCCCCCTACCATTGCTGTACAAGTCAACAACATGTATGGGTGAGGCAAGTGACATGGTGGCTGCCATGGCTGGCAGGGGCAAGAGATACTGTCGGCACAACAGGTGCATGGCATGTGCTCTCCAACAATATCAACTCTGTACCGAGGGAAGCTCGCATTGAGATTGATATCAGGGACATAGACTTGGTACGGAGGGACAATGTGGTCAAGTCTGTCCTAGATAAGGTGAAGGCTGTGGCAGAGGAGAGAGGAGTGAGTTACTGGGTGGACATGATCAACCAGGATCCACCAGCCACCAGCGCGCATCAGGTCAGCCTTCACTTACTTCACTGCAACGGTCTGCTTTGTGCGAGGTGCATTATGGGGGTGAGGCAGTGGCGTCTGCTCACAGACAGCCTCACTGCTACTCTCCTGAATCATATACCTTCATATGCCTTGATGGCAGCGTGATCTGTGCTTCACCCTGCTGCTCAATCAGCAGGGTTTCATGCAAGACCCTGTGAATCGTAACAAGACCAGTATTGGTCACAATTGTTTCATCACCACTCTTCATGGTGAGTTTAGCTTAGCTCATGACGCATTGTGAACCATGACTGCTGTTTTACACAGTTGCATTGGTGGGTGTGTCAGGGCCTTACAGACAAAAGCATAAACAAGAGATCTTTATGCAGATGAATCAGTAGTGAACAGACCTTGTGATATTGGCCCACACTCAGTGTGTAGCAGCAGCATTGGTGTTACAAGTTGCAAGCGTAAGTGAAGCTGAGCTTACATGGTACAGGGTTGGGCATCAGCAGTTGCAGACCTCAGGCATATGTTGAAATTCTGCTGGGAATACGGCTCCGGTTGCTGCCCTAAGTTATGTGATGCCTGCTCATTGTAAGCCTTAGGCTGTCAGCATATGATATGTCACCACAGCCTCAATGTCAATCGCCCCTGAACATGTCAAAGCAAGCCTTTCAGGCTAGGTTGTCTCAAAATGTCTCTGGTGGCTGCAGGTTGTCAATGCAGTGCTTTCAGCAACCAAGCAACTGGGTCTGTCGCACAAGCAGATGGTCAGCAGAGCCTATCACGATTCTCTGTTCATGGCCCAAATTGCCCCAGCAGGCATGATCTTTATTCCATGCAGAAACGGATGGAGTCACAGACCTGATGAGTTCTCATCTGCTGCTGATATTGAGAACGGAGTGAAGACATTAGCCCTCACTCTGGCAGAGTTGGCGGGTTCTGCTGGTCCTGACAAGACAGAGTTGTGAGGTCAATACATAAATTGGACACCAGGCATTCACAGACATTGTTAACAGGCGTTGAACAAAATTGTATAGACATCTTACACAAGATGACTTAGCTGTTCTTGCCTGCCACCTGCAAAAAGTGTATCAAATTGACATTAGAGGCCTCTTTTCTGTTGTGCTGCAACTTTATGATAACTGTTTGACTATTGTAGGACAAGATTGCCTAGGAAAAAGCAATAAGCACTTGGTCTTGAACGTGTCTGTGTCCAGGGAGGCTATGCAGCTTCAGCAAAAGCCTGTCAAAAGCTTATAGAGATGTCAACAATGAGCCAATGTTTGCAGGGTGCATATGGTTCTGCATCAGCGTTGGCACAGATCTTAGGTGGCCACAGCCGTTGCGACTGATCTGCAACTGGGTGGCAGGGGCCGTACTCAAACCTTCTGTGAGCTATACCACATGCATAAGGTGACTGAGCAAGGCTTGTTGTCAACACTACTCACCATCAGGCACACCAACCTATCGAATGTTTTGCGCGCTAATCAGCCAAATGTAAGGCACTGCAACAGGACTGCCCGCACTGAGTATGTGGGGCTTGCTGATGTGCCAAGCAATCTGCCGCTGACTTGCTAAACAGCAGGCTCACAATGATGCCTGCCGCAAGGGCCCTGTGTGCGTAATAATAATTGCATGGCAGCTTACACCTGTTGCATGGCTTCTGTATGGTCAGACAGCATTCACTGCGTGAGCACACTGTTTCTTGCAAGCGATTCAATTCATGATGTCATTGATGGATAAAGCTATATATGGTAAATGAAAACAAGTCATCACACAACTATCTACTGGCTCCATTTGCATGCGCTTCTGGCTTTGAGGTTTCTGATATGAACTGCTTAACAAGTGCTTCAGCCTCAGCAGGACTGCTGGCCTTCTCTAGCTTTGTGCCAAGCCTCCTTCCTGGGCCTGTTGGCGTCCAGTGCACAAGGGTGGGGATGCCTGTAAGTCGCACCTCCTCATCTTTCCTCAAAGGATGTTGAGCATCTTTCCATATTGCTCGGGGTCCCACCTAATCAACATGACACAGGCTGAGCATTGATCTGCGTACCGTGCAGTAAACATCCTGTGGAAGACACATGCTTCAGTCAGACATCCTGGCACATCATGTAAATGCCGCTCATTATACGCAACTGTTAAAGCCATATGGTCATGACATCCCACATGCAGATTGAGTTCAAACCTGGGAAGCAGAAGTACCAATGCCTTTCTCAGTACAAGCGCGTCCACATGACAGCATTGTTTTCCCTTGATGTTGCAATGAATGTAGTTGCTACCGTACCTCTACCTCCAAAAGAGTACCATTGGCCTGGGCAACCTGATGTTGAATGCCAGGGAGAGCTCTTGTGCAGTCAGGACACCAAGGCTGCCCAGTATTCTTGGCCCTGTCCGCTGTGAAGAGGACATAATGTGGCCTGGGGAAGGTGGTCAGGCGTGCCACAGCAGAAGGGTAGTCCTCAACGCCACAGGGCTGAGGATCATGCTGTGCTGCCTGCTCAGAGAACACACCTGCAAAGACACAGACAGCAATCTCACAGCATGGTGCTTGCATCTGTCACACGATACCAGCCTTGTAAAGACATTGTGACGGCCTGCTGAAACACAGCAGAGAATATAGCGCAGAGCAGTCTGCAATGCAACAATTGAGGAAAGGCTGGTGTGACATCTGCATAGACTCTGTATAACCAATGCATGTAGGTGCATCACCGCGCTGCTATGTCTGCCCGTGAAAAAAAGATGCTGCTGGTTTGAACAGCAAATTTCAGCCAAGGCTGTCAGAGTTTGCTGTAGCTAGACAGCAAGCGCAGCAAATAACTCGGCTGTACAGGTAAAGGACAGGCTTGAGCCATGCCAAAAAGATGCAAAGGAGGCAAATGGCATGTGACAGCATACCGGTAGACAGGTATCGATCTCCTCTATCACAGATGATGGCAACAATTGTTGCATTGGTGAGTTTGGCAGAGAGGCGTAGGGCAGCTGAGACAGCCCCTCCTGAAGAGGGCCCTGCAAAGATGCCCTCCACACGTGCAAGGGCCCTCATGGTCCCTTCAGCTTCTCTTTGACTGATGTCCATTGTCTCATCCACCCTTTCTTCCTGCACAGCCATGGTGCTCTTGTACTTAGGACTATGCCCATGTTCACGACTCACTGACATAGTTCTTGGTCAGCCAAAGAAAAAACTGACTGTCAGGTTGACTGCCATGAAGAAAAGCTGGGAGCCGCTGCATGGCAAGGAGAAGAAGAAGGGGGGAGAATGCCTCAACATAACATTGTAATGCTATGACTCGATACATAGAGGTGCAGAGAAGTGACAGAGTGCAGCAGTTGGTGTATGAACAGCTCTTCTCAATCTCAACACATCTGTTTTAGTGGAAACATGAACTCAGCGTCAGCTGGGAACGTTAGAAACGCATTTCTGCATTGGGGAGATGGTTTTGGAACAATACAGTACAATACACAACAGTCTCAGCATAAGTCAGATTAATTTGCCAGCATATATCTCATGCGCACAGCAGGTACAACCCGCACTGAACATCAATGGTGTTGAAGTTGAGTGGATGTTGAGTGGATGCAGGCCAGGATGACCTGGAAGATGGTGGGAAGGTACTCCTTTGGCCACCGCCTGATTCCAGCAATGGCCGAGCCTTCCGTGGGCTGCAGGCCAATGATGCGCACATCTGGCTTCTGCTCCTTCAGATAGCGAGATGTGCCCATGATGGTGCCAGTCGTGCCCATAGAGCTTACAAAGTGGGTGACTTTGCCCTTGGTCTGCTGCCAGATTTCAGGCCCAGTGCCCTGATAATGCGCCATTGGGTTTGCAAGGTTTCCAAACTGGTCTAGAACAGTCCCTTGGCCTTCTGCCTACATGTTGGAAGCACGTTGGTGCCACCAAGCCAATCAAGGTAGCCATGCAAGCTGGCCCAACGACACATGAGTGCAGAGAGGAGGTGATGAGGAGAGCTGCTGTCATGCAGCCTCAAGGCCGCTGTGTGTAATGCTGCAGGTACGCACGGAGGTTGAAACAGTGAGGGTGCTCTAAAAGTCGGCCTTGACTGCAATTGTTGACAGGCCTTGATTGCAAATGCTGATAGGCCTTGAATGCAATTGCTGATCAGGCTGGCAATGACTCTTACAACAGGGCATGTGACCAGATGCGCACAACCTCCCTTGTTTGATAAAAGCAAAGCTCATGGTTGCTATGCACATTGAGATGTAATGATGGCGTTTGGCTGAATCCGGTACAGATTAGCCAAGGCATCAGGATCTGGTGGAACAAGCAGACTTGCAGAGGTAGTCTGACCTGCATACGAGAGGCCATGTCTCGTGCTGCCTCCATGCCCCCACCATCACTGCTGGATGGGACACTGATCAGTTCTGCTCCAAAAGCTGCCATTGCTGCCTTCCTTTCCTCACTTTGATCAGCTGGCATGATCAGCTTGATTTTGTACCCTCAAAGCAAGCATGTACTGTGAGTCACAGTGGTTTGCTTGAACTGTGCTATTGCTCACTGCAACAGTGACAGGTTCACCCCTTGTGACATGCTGGTCATTGTTGATGCATTCATGACAAATATTCATGAGTCAGTGTGAAAGAGGTCAAGCATGTGCGCATGAGTTGGCTCAGTTTGCAAGTGTGACGCCACCTACCTTTGATTGCAGCAGCCATTGCAAGTGCAATTCCTGTGTTGCCGCTGGTTGCTTCAATGAGGGTATCACCTGGGCTGAGCTTCCCCTGAGCTTCAGCCTGTGTGATCATGCTCACTGCAGGTCTGCACACGACATTCAGCAGGTGGACGGAGGAGTAGTGCTGAATCACACATGTGCACTGCAGACTCAAAATGGCTGCATGCATATCTATGATGCTGGGGACGGCATATGAGGGTGTGTCTATTGTGTTCACCTGTCTTTGACAGATCCTGCAGGGTTGTTGCCCTCTAGCTTGGCCAACAGGATATTGCTCGTCTGCCCCGGCAGTCTCAGAAGCCTGACCAAGGGCGTTCCGCCAACGCAATCCTCAAGCGTAAGATACTCGTCAACCTGAATGCAAGCCCTGAAAGGCTGAAAGGGGAGCAGAAGTTGAGACTGCGACCAGTGAGCACACAAAAGAACGTACTTCCTGTGAGGAGGCAGCATTTTGCATGGCAGGTGAAGCGCGGACAAATCTGGTCTGCGATCTATCAGTAGCTTGTCTAATCGACAAGTGCTTGACAGGGACGCGTTCAGGCACACGTGTGGTCACTGTCGAGGAAGGTTGTAGTGCCAGGCACTTGGGTGAGATAATACTCCACTGGACGGTGAGCATAACGGTGACAAGCAATGCAACAACAGTGATCCACCTTGAGAAGGCCTGCATGAAGTCATCTGAGTGTTCGCGAGCTGCGAGCTGCACGAGTCATCGTTAGTCATGCTGTGTCCTCTTCACTTTCATCTTCATCTTCCTTCGAGACGTGCAGAAGCTTCACCTTCTCAGGCTCATCTTCAACGTACATTTCGCGCACATGACCACTCTGCTTTCTGTGACAACCCTGTGTAAGACATTTCATGTCGACATTGGGGAGACATGTTGTGCCGACAAAGGAGGTTCGGGTGTCTGAGGGATGAGTAGTCACTGAGCTCCGCTGCCTGCCGGGCTGCATGGCCACACCCCCTCCGCGAAACATGATGGGAACTCCTGCGCCTTTCCTACGCAAAACGTGGGTTGGCTATGTCGAATCTAAAGCTAAATTGACTGCTCAAGTCTTCACCAAGACTACAACACTGCAGATATGATATCGTAGACGACACTTCTTCTAACTCCGTTGTCTCTTGGGCATCAGGCGGCAACAGGTATGCTGCCACGCTCAGCTCGTCTTCTGACCCGGTTATTCAGAATCACAGTAAGAAGTGAGCTGTGTTGCAGTTTCGTGGTATGGAAGCCAGCAGAGTTTGCTCGAGATTTGCTTCCCAAATTTTTCAAGCACAACAACTTCAGCAGCTTTGTGCGTCAACTGAACACTTATGTGAGACATGGCACATTCCCAGCACAATCTGCTGTAGGCTTTTGAATCTTGCAAATAGTTGTTTAAACTCAGGCAGTCTCTGATGCCTGTAGGGTTTTCGTAAAATTGACTCTGATGCCTGGGAATTTGCCAATGAGAGTTTTGTTAAAAATGACAAGGAGGCACTCATCAGCATACAGAGGCGCAAAGCTGTCAATCCTGCAGCCAGAGCAGAGGCACTCCGCACAACAGGCTTTGTTCCCAAGCAGCCCTGTGGCCTGTATTCTTCAGAAGGGCAGGATGCCTCTGCCTGGCATGGCTCAATGCACGACTACAATGGCACTCTGCATGCAGCCGCAGACCTGATGGCCTTTACAAGTCAGGCCTCAGGCAGATTAGACCAGTCCATCCTGCCCCATGCTATGAGGGCTCAAGCCTCTGCTGCACCTGCTCATTGTCTCCCTCAAGACGGCTTGTCTCCACACTTTCTTCCCCTGGATCTGAATGTCAAGCACCCTATTGCGCAAGACAAGTCAAAGGTGCAAGGCACAGGCAGTGCCCTGCACCCCCCTGGTGCCAGTCACATGTCAGATCCACCTTCCCCTGGACCTTCACACCAAAAGCATTCCCTAGAGCAGCATGAGGCTCCACACCAAGCTGTGCCACCTAATCAAGCAGTCTCTGGGGCTCTTCCGAATGGTATGCCAGCAGTAGAACGCTACAGCAGAATGATAGCCAGTGTGATGCAGCCAGCACAGCAGTCTCAACCCTGCTCGCCGACCAGGAAGAGGTTGGCTGAAGAGGCTGGTATGTCAGGCCGCCCACCTGTGTCTGCTGGCCCCACCACTTCCACCAGTAGTCGTGTTGCTGGCAGCACTGTCATGTCTGTCACTGCCGATTTGCAGCAGCAAGTGCCCCATGTGGAGAACAGCCCAGTCAAGAGGCAGAGGTCACTCAAGGCAGACACTATGCCAGGTCAGCCTAGTCATCGTTCATGGGCTTTGAATGTTTCTGCTTACTGTCAGTTGCATTTTGCTTTCCCAGGAAACGCTAAAGCATTTGATTTAACATTCTTTGCGCAACAGCAAATCCTTCAAAACTATGTGTATCTGAAAGGTACGTGTAAGTTAAACAGTACATAGTGTATGACATAAGGTGTGTATGTGTACTCATCCAGTGCAGCCTGCGATATGCATCATTGATGGGATTCATTGTCATTTGCAGATAAGGACAGAAACAAGAGAAGGGAAAAGACGTTTGCTGACTGATCAGCGGCTGACAAGTAGGTATCAAGCTAGTGACCAAGTGTGTTGAGTGGTGCAGAGGAGGGGAGGGACATCAGCAAGCCAGTGGCTTGCAAGCTGGGGGATGTGACGCAGTGCGTGCTGGGGGAGGTGGTGGGGCAGCTGAAGCAGGTGGGCAAGGTGAGGGAGGAGGTGGAGGCCCTGAAGCAGGCCCACGCTCACACCGCTCAAGGCCTCACTTACCTAGCAACTGTAAGCCACCCCGCCCCAATGACTTGTGCTCGTCAAGGCTTGTCAGCAAACTGGTCAGCACACAATATCATGCCTGGTAGTAAGGACACCTACACACATCCCTCATCTTGCCTGTCCCTGTCACCTACCCTGAGCCCTTGACTGCACATGCCACAAAAGGCACTGTGGACACCATAGTCATAAGCTTGGGCAAGACACCTCAATTGCTCAGGGTCTTACCTGCCTGGCGGCTGTGAGCTTACCCTCTTGTGGACGCTGTCAATATTGTCAGCCTTATGACCAGGCCTCATGAGCTAGACCTGGATGAAGCTGCAGCCCTTTCTCCTAAGCTAGCAGCAAATATGGCACGCTCCCTCTTGAGCGTTAGTGGCTTCGCCTGTCCATGTTTGCTGATAGCCTTTCACCCCTTTGCTTCTCCCACATTGGAGGTCACCCTATAAGACGCGCAATGGCTCAAGATGCTGAATGTACGATTCTGTAACAAAGGAGTGACACTCTACATTGCCAGCTCTCATGCTGCTAGTGGTCTGATACCCACCGCAACTTTGGGGTGCCCTACCCCATGCTGATGCAAGTGCCTGTGTACTTGCTGCAAGCCTTGTCGCCAGGCCTTATCAGCACAATTGACACCTACCATTCAAGGCCTCTTTCAACTGTGTTTCTTAAGTATTGAACTGTATTTTCACGGCAACTGCCCAAGCCAGCCCCAGTAAATGCATGGCACTGTATGCGAGATTGTCACCGCAGACACTTGGTTAGTGGATCTTTATGAAGCTGCTAACATGGAAGATGCATAACATGCATGCAGATGTCAGCTTGTGGCACATGTCACAAAGCTCACAAAATTGGCGCAATGTAAAACCCTGGCAGAAGTGTATCCTCTCCAGACGAGGAGCGCTGTTATCCGCCTCTAGGCTGGCATTCAACATGTTTGATGAACTCACTGCCCTTCAGGCCTTGTTGATCCTACAACCAGCCTGACCAGCTGGAATCAAAAGCTGCAAGTCAGGCCAAGACAGCACATTGCTGGTGCAGGCAGTCGCAGCTGTCAGCAGTGCAGATGGGCTGCCACATCTTGCATCGCTCCACGGGCACCCTACAAAGGCGCACCAGCTGCAGCAAGGTGCTCACGCACAGGACAAACTTGTGCAAGCACTGATGAGGCGGCTAGGTGTGATGCACTGCTGCTGCTACTCTTTGTTTTTAGCACTGCTCTTACTTCAGCTGGCAACAGCATTTCTTTTGAGCACATGCATGAGTGCTGGCAGAGGCTCAACCTGAGTGAGCGAGCATTCTGGTCATGCGTGCAAGTGCTCTGAGCTTGCCTGCTTCTTGGGGTGGGACGGCTCATTCATCCCTCCATCCATGCATGCACTCATGTGTCCCCTCCTCCATTACACGCATCTAGTAACAGACAGCTTGCTAAAGATTTTCAGAGACATACAGTCGCTCCTATACATGATAATGTACTCGTTACTTGCGTCCTTCCTGTAGAGCTTATAGGATGCTATAGCTTCTTTGGGATGATGTTGGTATCCAGTCCCAAACGTTTCTATTCTTTTCAATCATCAGGTACATGCAGTCCTGTGCCTGTCTGTGTGCAGAAGCCCAGGAACAGCATATCCAGAAGGCACATCAGCGCGAGGGTGCTCTGCTAGCACGCATGAGCCGCATGGAGGTGCTGCTAGGCCTGCTGCCACACACTGCTTCTGCTGTACTGCATCACCACGCGCCACCCCTACTGCTCTCAGAAGAGCAAAGTGAGTCTTTAGAGGCAGATGCTCAGAGGTAACAGCAAATGTGGCTGACTTTGCACTTTACTGTTTCCCCCTCAGATTTTTGCATACATAGACCTTCAGTGTGTGGTAGGTAAAAGAAGGGTCCTGATTGCCGCCAAAATCAAAGGATAAGTTCAGTCTGTTGGTTTGCATGTTGTCTCTTCTGCCTGAATTTGTTCAGCAGTATGTATCATAGCGCTGCTGTTGATAACAAAGCGGTGAGTCCAGGGATCTGGTTGAAGGCTCGGTAGCGGCACCTGCAAGGTCGCTGGATGACCAACACTGTGCAGTCGACAGCGCGGCAGATGAGCTGACACGGCAAGCCAGCATGTGAAGGAGCAAAATTGCAGAGTATGTCTTTAAAGATATCTGTGCTGTTTATGGAGGCCAACACCTTTGACATACCATCTGACATATCATTTTGACTGGGACTTTATGCGTAGATGATCGCTTATTGTTGCCACAAAGGCACTGCCATTCACTGTTTTCGTAAAAATGTACAACATTCACCAGGAGTAGGGCAACATCTAGGAACCTGTATATACTTGTGAGTGTTTGTAAGGCTAGCAAACATGTCAAGCGGTTTGACTTTCCCCTGGTATGTGAGGGGTCGTAGACGAGGTAGTAGACTCATCACAGCATGCATGTTTGGGCTGGATCATGCAATGGCAGCCTTGCTACTAGTAGCGTACTCTAGAGCCAAGGCTGAAGATTTTGCTTGCAAATTTAGTTTCAAGTTGAAACGCTGAGTGAAATCCTTTCTAATTAATTTGTGCCGGTCATCGGGGTCCCCGATTGGGGGAAACACTACTGCAACCGTAATGGTGCTACATGGCACATCGCACGCTGTAAACCAGCTAATGACGTCTCGTGATGCTCAGGCTGGGGCTTGGAACAATCTTCAGGTGCCTGTTTTGCATAAAGCTCATCGCAGCATGTGTCTTCCAACGGGGCTGCGGTTCATGAGTTTTGCCTCGTAGGCTACAGCGACCTGGAAAGAGGTTGAAGCCACATACGGCCCTGATATCTTGCAGTTGAAGCCAGTCAAGGCAAGTATGTGAGTGCTTTGCTTGTGACAGTGCGAGCCGTCAGGTATGACTGCTCCTGTCCGAGCAACTTATGTGGTTACAGTGGGACAGGAGTGTCTACGTGAACAATCACAAATATCACGAACCAACGGTTCAAGCTCACCTGAGCAACTGCCTACTGCCACAGCACCTCTGCCCAGCTGACTTCAGACACCTGTGCGAGCCAACAGACATAACTCCAGTGAAATGCTTTGCTGAGTTTACTCGGGTAAGTCACTTGAGTGCCATATGCAAAAAAGTTGTGCTGCAAAATAGGGGCAGCTTACTTTGTAATCTGAACTGCAGGGACAAGCAACAACTGGCTGGAATTCTCGACCTGCACTGACAATGTCTTTCGACCTACCAGCAACAACATCCCTGCAAGTACACCTGGACTGCGTGCATACAAGCTTCAAGAATATTGCACTCCCATAGCGAGCGTTGCAGCAATTACAGACAAGCTTAGAGTTGCAAAGCAGCTGCCATCTTTGCAGCTACAGAAATGGATAGGAGCCTTTGGCAAAGAGGGTGCAGCAGCAATGCAGCAGATCTCACAATTGCAGCCAAAGAAGCCAACAATAATCTTTTTGGTGAGACACCACTTTCAGCAGGCATGCAATTTGCAGGCCAAGCGATATTTGGTGTTCGTGTCCCTGCTGGAAGATTGCACATGTCCCTGCTGGAAGGTTGCACAAGTCAGCTGCATCAGTTATGTGAGATGAGCTAGGCAGACTTGTGGCTCATTGCTTGCACCTGCCTAATGCTTTGATACTGTGGCTTGTTTGTGGCATCACCAGCATGACCATGCTTCAAGTGACCTACTTCATACTGCAGGCTACTAAATCAGACATGAGTGCTGTTGCTAGCCTTGAAGATGTGCAGCCTTACGTAACTAGCCAAGCGTCCACGCTGCTCAGCTGCCCATGGCTGCCAGGGGTGGTATCAAGCCGCTCAGGCAAGCTGCCAATTGAAGCCACTAGACATAAACGTAGTTCACCCATGGTAGTAGATTTGCATTCGACAGCTGCAGCTGTGAACTTGTCGGCTGCTATTGCGGATTCATCAGTTGCAGTTACGGATATGTCACCAGCAGTTGTGGATGCATCAGCAGCAGATGCAGGCGGACCACTGGCAGCAGCAGCAGCATTTTCTGCAATTGAAGGCCCATGCATGTCGCCGGTTAAACCAGTGGGAGTCTTCAGTGCTTCTGACTCAAGCGCACTTGCTGCATCTGAGACCCCTTGAGATTCTGCATAGGAAGGTGCAAGCTGCTGCACGGTAGACAAAACATGATGCAAATAGTGCTATTCTCTACCTGTTGTCTGCAAGTGTCTTCGAGTCAACTGTATCGTGTGGTTGTGTACACATGTGTCTCCCCAAAGTCATGCAACACCAGATGTGTAAATCGAATCATTGGCAGACAGCTGACTTGTGCAGCAGCATCATGGCGACATCTCTGTGTCTACACTTTAACAGCAACTTGGAACGCAACTCTTTCGAATTCTTCAATTGAATTTATAATATGCATCCTGTCACACTGACTGCAGAGATGAGTACGGATCTCACTCATGAGAGACCCTTTCGGGTACACATGAAAGCCACAGACTGACATATACCAGATCTGAACAGGCACATGCATTGCAATGGTCATCTCTTTCAGCAATTGTGTCATGAATGACATCACATCAAGCATGGCTATCAGCCATGAAACGGACCTTACATTACAGAGGGAAGTGACTGGCTGACAGACATACACTCGCTGCAAAGATCCTGATGTTATACAGAACTGCACACTAAAACACAATTCTGCAGAACACTGGTACGGTATTTCAGAGTCACATCAAGCATCTGTGACTTCAGCCAATGCACTTGCTGCTAGCAAACTTTGAAGAAATGATGAACAATTGACACAATTCACAACATGACTGACATTGTTGCTCAGGACAACTTATCAACATCAGGCTGGAAAGGTGAGCGGAGTCGTCATGTGCATCAACTCACAAGCACACTATCAGCTTGCCATTGCACCCAAAGCATTCATCTCTGCCAGAAAATCTTGATATTTGTTGTCTGTCTCAGAGGGGACAGCTGGTTTGGGTATGGATCGTGCAGCTTGAGTTATGATGTTTGTTGGCATGAGCCCAAAGCCAGAAAATGCTGACGCGCCTGTGTGACTGCGTGGCCGTTGCACCGCAGCGTTTGCTGCCATTTCCCTTTTGACACGAACAGAGGCTGGAACCATTGCTGTCACCGTCTTATCCTCACTTGCTTGCGGCATCTTGACAACTGTGGACTGACCAGTGAAGGTGGACTGGGTGTCCTTCTTGATCCTGGATGCAGCTGCTATTCCAGGGGGAGGACCTGATAATATGACACACTGTGTGTCAATCGCATGCAGTCTGAGTGTTCTGTCTTTGCTGCAGACTAACTTCGAAACCATGCAAGCATCACAATGTCTTCTAACTCTGCAAAGATGCACATTATCTCATGTACTGCTGAAGCTGGCACAAGATTGTTTTGTTGCAAAATCAGTGCTGAAAGCACTCAGGGTACGCAGCGATATTACAAACCCCCGCACACAATTAGTAGCTTAATATGTTTTGCACCTATCTGCACGACCCTCTGCCAGTGCGTCGTATCGCAGAATAGGTATCGCAGGGTATCGCACCTGAATAATGCATATCGCAATATCGCACGGCGTTCTCCCAGCCAGATGATAGGCAATCTAGATGTCTGAAAATGACGTGAGCAGCAGTGTATCTGATTCTGGAGCAGTAGGCAAGCCGCCTGATCCTTGCTGGCAACTTTTTGTTAAAGTATGTGAGCCTAAAGCTGTTACAGAGCTGTACATGTTTGAAGTCACAGCTATTCCAAACGTTTCAAGTTTTTTCTAGGTCACATTTGAAAACTTGCTCACTTGGTGCGTACAACTCAAAAAAGCACTTCAAAACTTGATTTCTCTGATCAAAAACGCCTCAAGGGATCAGTAACGCAGGGATATCGCAGTATCGCACAATTAGTAATTATTTCTGCACGAGGGCAAATAATATCGCTGCGTATCCTGAAAGCACTGTGCACCATGCTTTAAGTAGATGCAGCCACAAAGTCACCCAATGCAAGCACACAGACGCATGACTGTGTCAATAGCAACATCAGACACATAGACGCTTTTGAGGAAATGTTGTGCAGCATACATGGCCTGCCAGCGGAAGGGCACAAGGCAGAGAGAATAGCAAGGGGAAAGGCAGGCAATGGCAGACAGGTCGTGAGAGGGGTCACCTGGTGGAGGTGGCATGAGCACAGCATAGCCTGGCGGAGGCATCATGGGAGGAGGCAACCTGTGCATCGACATGCTGGGAGGGGGTCCAGAGGGGGGTGGCAGGTGGCCAGAGACAAAGCCTGGGGGAGGGCCGGCAGGAGGCGGCAAGGGTCCTGGCACGGCTGAACTTGGCCCTGCACGTCAGCCTTGTTCATGCACCATCAGACTGCATTTTGTGGCCTTTGTTAGCAAAGAGTTTAAGCCTGATGACCTGCCACCAATTGAGATTTACAGAGACACATGCTTGCTAGTTAAGCTTATGGAGTGGCTGATGCAATGTGCTTGAAAACTTTGACTTGTTGCTGGTGATACAGAGGTGTGCAGAGCTTGAGCACACAGGGCTACGGACAGGCCGCATGCATGACAGTATGGTAAATAAATGGTGGACAACGTGCATAGTATGCATCCTTTGACACTGCCCTGTATGGTGCAACGTTCTTACCTTGATTGTGGCAGCTCTTCCAACGACCATTTCCACTGAAGACATTGCTTGCTATGCATCACATGGTGCATACAATTCACATAGACATTTTGATGACTAATGGCAACCCTGCACTGGTTGTGTAGGTGAAATACTTCAGTTCTCCTGACAAAAAATGTTACCTGCACCAGCAGCTCCAGGAGGGGGCCCGTCTGGTGGAGGCAAAGGGATTGCAGGGGGTCCAGATATCTGAAAAGCATCAGAGCCTGCACAGAAGGCTGTGATGCAACAATCATGAATGTGCTAATATCTGTGAGTGAAAACCTAGCGATTGCCTCACAATCAGCACAAAACATAGCAGGACATGCAAACACAGAATGCAAGTTGTACACAGATGGCAGAGCCCTTTGGCAGCAAGGATGAGTTGTGCAAGCTTGCCTTCAGCATGAGTTCTAGACGAAGGTCCAGCAGCAGTATTGCTAAGTGGAGCAGGCAGAGCCAGCAGTGGTGCAGGGCCTTGTGGCAAAGGAGGTGGTTTTGGAACAGGCAGGGCTGCTGCTGAGTGCAAGGACTGAGGTGCCTCCAGCGCTAGCACGCTTGTGCGGTAGCGCTGTGGCTTTCCTGCAGGAGGAGCACCCAGTGGATTGAGTGTTGGGTGATAGTACACAGAGTCTTCGGGACCCCTGATCCCTGTGCCCAGGGCAGGGTCAGCCATAGGCATGTCATGTGTGATCCTGCGTACGTCATCCTCCTACAGGCCGCAAAAGACTAGACTCAACTGTAAAGATGGCTCGCAAGTAAAGCTGTGCAAGCTGTAACAGCAGCTCACCTTTTTCTTCTTGAGCGCAGCGTCATATGCACTTTGCAAAGCTCGCTTCTTCAGGCGCAGTGTTTGACTGAGAACCTGGCCATCTTGTTCTTTATCCAAGACGTCAGCAAGCTCGTCTCTGATCTGATCTGGTTGCGCTTTCAGGGCAAAAGCATCCCGTTGAAATTTCCTTTCCTTTTTGTTTCTGGCAATCTCCTTGGCGCGCTGTGTTTTTCTGAAAGCATCCGCTGGATTGATTTCTCGACCACCTTTTTTTTTTACCATTGCACTGCGGCAAGTTTTGCCTCGGCACGCAAAGGAGAAACTGTTGCTGAAATTGTAGAAAACACAACGTTACGGTGAGTACACGACTACTACGGTAGGGTGAGCTAGTGGCAAAGATGAGCACAGCATGCATGCTGTGACATAGCCCTGTATCGACCATCGTGCAAAAGCTGCATGGCTGAAGTCTACTCTGCTCAGCCGTCAATTGAGCGCAAGGCGATTGTTTATTCAAACGGCTTTTTGTGACCATAAGTTGAGGATCACCTGTCAAGTTTGGCCTATCTTCGTCCACCAACATGATTTCCGCAGCAGAAAACGAGAAATTGCCAGTAGACAAGGGCAACGTGCAACAAGATCCTGTCAATGTGATATTTAAGCTACAGATCGGCAAAACATGTACTGATCTCAGCATGCCACTGTCTGCAACTGTTGGTGACCTGAAACAAGAGGCGCATGAGCTTCTTGGCATTCCACCAGCAATGCAAAAACTATTGATCAAGGGTCAAATGAAGCCAGATGGCACGACCTTACAGGAAGCTGGTATAAAGAGAGGGTTGCGTGCTATGCTGATAGGCAGTAGGTGTGTGCCCCGAGACTGTGATCGGGACAAGCTTGGCTTGCTTGCGCCAACAAGGACTGAGAAGCTTTGTGAGGTAGGCCGCAGGACATCCTTTCAGCTGCTGCCCCAGCTTCGTCTCCTGGCTTAGTTTGGGACTCCCCAGTCCTTTCTGAAGAAGACCCAGTGCACACACAGACGCAGCACAAGAAGGTTTGCATACATACGTACTGATACTTTGGCTGTCTCATGTATCCTAAGCAAGATCTGCATTGCTGATGCTGCACTGAGACAAGAATGCACTCCACCTGCTGTGCTGACTGCAGATTCTGGACAAAGGCAAACCAGAAGGGTGCATGCCCGGCATAGCTGGCAGACAAGTTCAGCTTAAACAAGATGAGAACATGATACCTGCTTTGCTCAATGGTCAAGGAAGCAAGGTCTGACATCTGTTGTTGTGTGAAACTTGCCTTTGAGCAACTTGACATCTTCTCAATCATAATGTGATGGCATGATGCTGTTCAGTAAGTCTTCTGCGCGCAGGTGAGACTTACTTTCAAGCCAATACAGCGACAGATTTGGATGGGGTCTGCTACCAGCACTCAAAAAGGTGCTTGTGTACTTGCTTCTGCCTGCTTTCCATTCTTTGCTGACTGCTTTGTGCTCATTCATGCATGGACTTGGGGTAGTCTCCTGCCAACAGGACCTCTGCAGTGTATTGTGGGTCACAGGTCAGTATGTACTTACCTCATCAATGCTCCTCATCCTTTGTGGTTACTGTGCAGTGTTCTACAGCCAGGTCAAGAAGGTTGAGTCCCATCTCATTGAAGGCCATGCGGAGTACAGCATGGTGGCCTTCCATCTGAATGCAGAGGGTATGCTGTTGGCACACAGGAAGTGCTAGTGTATGTCACTGTCATGGCAGCTGCAGAACATTCTGACAGTCGCTGTTTATCTCAGGCAAAGGCAAGTATTGGCTGTATTGGTTCCCTAGTCAATACACAGCAGCGCTCAAGCTCCGCATCATTGGTGTGTCAGCTCTGATATGACTCATTCTCAGGTGAGGAGTACCTGCCATCTCTGTTTTGCCATTTGACTTTGTAACCCTTGTTGGACTGAGCAGAGGCAAGTCATCAGCAGCAAGTTTTGACATACAGCTGATGAAGTTGGCACATGTGGCTGCATTGCTGGCCAAGCAGAGGGGCGCAGGGCCAGCTACCTGTGTCTGATAGACGTACATGCCAACATAGAAAGATCTGCAGCACTTGTTATGCATGCACATCTCCACTTGCCATGTTTTACGTGCATCTGGTGTCACAGTGTGTCTGTAAGCCATGATACTGTCCAGAACATGCTGAGTCTGACACCATTTGCACCTGGAATGTCAGTTCGATTTCATGAGCAGTTAGCATTTGCAAAAGTCTGTGCTTGCTGCCAAAAGTTGCCATTACATGCTATACGGCATGCTAGGTAGGCAGCTGATTGCCCTGTTGTACATGAACACTTCTTCTGTGGCAATCATTATTGGCAATAATGTTTGCATGGCTGATGCTTAATGCATCCTGTACCAGCTATGCTGAGCACCTTTCCAAACATGCGTCAAATGTGCTGGTCAACGGCAGGCATGCCTGGGCGATCTCCAACCTCTTTGGGCAAGGATCATGTGGGCATGCAGCAAGTCACATCAGCACCTTATCATGCTGTTATTTCATCGTCTTCTGAGAAAAAGAACGACTCTTGTATACATATATATTCAAACTAGCAGCCACGGTTTCCTGACAGCTTACCTCAGCAAATGTGACCCTGAGGTGCTGTAAAAAACGCTTTGTCTCCTCTTCTGCACAGCGCTCATGCCCTTGGACTAGGTTTGCTTGTTTTCCACAAAGAGCATCTGTTCTGGCCTGTCCATTTTCAGCTTGGCTTCTGGACAATGTAGAGCTATATTAGTGCAGAGATTGTGGCATCGCAGTACTAGACTAAGTGCCTTGCGTCACTACAGCATCACTAGTACTACAGCAATATATGGGTGCTGTATTGTCGAATGCATTGTACATGTACTGTTTAGTGTATGTTGTGTTCCCATTTATTGTCTATTGAGTCCCATATTCAGTCCTGAAGACAGGACAGGCGTAAATTGACTGGTTGATGGCCATGGATACAAAGTGTCGAGTGACTTTATGTTGAGTCTTATAGCATCAGTTCACTCTTGCCGATTGTGAAAGGAACTATCTATGCTGCACGCTTATGATGCATGTGACGTTAAAACCACCTTCCTTGATAGATGGCATCTCATACACATTGCCTGCAAATCACGGGGATAGAAAATCGACGCCGCGGAGGGCCCCAAGCATTCCCAAGCATACACTGATTTGCAGAGCTTGGTAAAGGGCCTGGATCATAGGGGTATTGTGTGAGTGTTAGATACAGTATGCCTATAAGGGTTGTGTTAGGCTGCATTGAAATGCACTGGTTAAACCCTTTTGCCTTGTTGAAGAGCGTCGCGCACATGAAAACAAAACCAATTTGAGGGTGTGTATTTACACTGTGTGAGAAGCGGGAGTATTGTTGTGTGCTGTCTAGCTGCTGTCACAATAAACGGAAACAGAGATAAGGTAGCTACCCCATAGGGCTAGGCCTACTCTAGCTGTGAGGCCTAAATGCTATGCAGGAAGAATGTCCACTGAAGCGGATGAGTCATGGCAATGCCTAGACTTTAGGCCCTAAAGCAATTCATGTATCTGTTGGTGTGCAAGTACAATCAGCCTCATGAGAGCAATGAGATTGTGCTATATTGTCCAGATCACTGCAAACGCTCAGGCTACTAATCAACACACTCTATGCTTTGTCACATGCACATCACTGCGTTGAATATAGTAATTTATTTGAGCACTACAGTACATTAACTGAAAACATGTCAATGGTAAACATGAATTGCAATACAAGCTGGATTGTTAGCTGTGCTGATGTGATTCGCCCTATGCGTCATCCTCAGCTTGCTCTGCCTCTGAACTTGTGGTATCAGAGTTCAGCCACCAAACAAGACAGGTTAGGGCGAATGCTGCAGCTGGGACCCTCAGGTACGGCCACCATCCTGCATTAGTGCTTTCAGTTTGTTTATGCTTAGAAGCAGCTGAGCTGCCATTTGGGCTGGAGTCTGAGCTGTCTCTATAACATTTGTCCTGCTGAATTGCTCTGGCATCTTCTTCACCTGAGTCAGGCATGGTGCCTGTCTCTCCCTGTACAAATGCTGCTGGTGCGTTGATGCTTGCTGCATGAGCGATTGCTGAACGTAAGCTGTCAATGTCAGGCTGTAGCCACAGCTCACTACAGCTTGAAGCTGGGTTATGTGGAGAACAACCATTCTGGCGTGCTTGCCACTCTTCGGCAGTTGCGCCACCAGCCTGCTGCAGAGCGTCGGCGTCAGCCGCTTCGAAACCCTCAATATTGTGGACAACAGCGGGTGTCAAAGCCGGACTGGCTGTGGCTGCAAGGCTGGAAGGGCTGGCTTGTTCCACGTCAGGACCCGGGCTTTCAACAAACTCATAATCAGCTGCAGGATCTACACTTGCTCCCTCACGGCCTTCAGGTTGCCCGTCATCCTCACCCTGCAAGCACGCCCACAGACTGTCAACCCAGAACACACTTTACCGAATCAAGTTTTGAGTAGCAGCACACAGGCGTTGGCATAACAGTACAAATGAGACTTCATTTCTGTGCATCTTGCCACCTGCGCTTTGCACGAGTTGCTCACCCGAACTCCTCTGCTGGAGACTGGTAAGACGTCGTCACAGTCTGAGTTTTCCATCGTTTCCGCTGCAGCAAAAAACAGACTTGACCGGAGTGTTGCAAGAGCAGCAGATATCAGGGGAAATGAGCCGCCGTCAGCCAGGTTGAGAAGCGACCTGAGCAAGCCACGCAATGGTTAAAGAAGTTTTGCCTACCTGCCTGACAGTCCACAGGCTGTTGTATGTACAGACGCCTTGTGAACAAGTTGATGGAGTTACTCGAGCGCGAAAGTCTTGAATGCAGCGCTAATCGGCAGGTCCATTGCAGTAAGGTGCGGAGCAGCGAGGTAACCTCGCCGAGAATGCAAGAATCACGTGGCCCTGTCAGCAACTATTACAGCAGGCGCGCAAATTACCCAATCCTGATATTACGGCGCACGTGGAACCCCCGGGGGGGGCGTATGGCGACCAAAAACGAATCTGTAGAAAGGAATCCAAATTCGTAAATAATCGCCCGCTTTACCGGTTCATTAGCGTACCGCTGCAATCCAGAAGCAGACGGCCTTGATGTACAGCTGCGGTTCAAGGCCTGTTGCGCAGACATTGTGTTCTGTACTGTGCTTAGAGCCGCGCTTGTTACGCAGCATATTACGAGTCAAGGAATGAGCGCCGGGGCACTCCTGAAGACTTGTGGATCTTTCAATGTGCACCACACGAAACCGGGCGAGCATGCGCCATGGGAGCATGTGAACTTCACCATGATGAACGAGGAAGCAAAAGTTCAGGTCAGCACCAAGCACCCGCTGGACTGTTTACGAGCTTGAGTGTAGCCAGCTCGACTAACCCTTTCCGGCCCGATACAGTGGAAAGGAGTGCGCATCTTGTACCTGGAGGTTCTCAAGGGTCCCCTACACGTGATCAGCTTTGCCAGAGACTCGAGCAATCCAGCACAACCTCAAGGTCAGGCGCAGGTGCAGCCAGGGGGTATTGTCAGGAAAGTGGTCGAGTTATTGTCGGCCCTACCTTCCGCTCCCAGTACGCTGTTCGCAGAGGACGTCGCTGCTTCTGGCGTGTCAGAGGAAGTGTCAGCGACAAGAGACTTTAGGATGCTGTTGCAAGCTCAGCTTGCTGGTGTACTGCTTAGTATCATCCTGCAGCTCAGCTTACTGGGTGATAGCAATTTGAAGCTTCAGCTCCATGATGCCGGGGCTGAGCAGCTGTTGTGCAAGCTGGCCTTGGGCAAGAGCACCCACTATCACCCAGAGCTGGACCCTTTGGCAACGCTAATGCAGAACAGCCGTCCTGATGTTCACAACAAGATGATTGAGCTGTACAAGTGAGTGACACTGCTCATGTTATTAAGATGCATATGCTGCATAATAATCAAGTTGCACACCTTACAGTAGGCTGCTGATTGGCCAAGAACGTCGGATTTTTACACAGTATCAGCCTGGAAAGTAAGACTGTGAATGTCAGCCACTGAAGAAAGCTTTTTGAATGACGCCCATCATCATCAATTTCAGTGACTGCAAGGTCACATTTCTCAAACAATTATGATTAAGCATAACAAGCAAAATTATGCTTTGCAGGCTCATCCCGCTAGCCGTCTCTTGCATCTACAAAGCCACAGGCACACAGGACAACTTCATGCAGCATTTGGAGGATTTGACTCTGAACATGAAAATTGTCATGGAGAGCCGCAACAGAGGGCTAGCTGCCAAGCTGAGGGACCAACTGACTTTCATCCAGTCCATTGATGCAGGCATTGCAGCTCCCAACATTGCAGCTGTGCAACACAGCATCTACCAAGATGTCGCTAGCATTGTGACAGCTGCTCAGAAGCAGTATTTGAAGGTTCTTCAACACGCGTACAGGTCAGCTATCAGTGGATACAGCAAACAACAAGCTGGCAATTGCTTGTACTGGCTGGGCAAGGAGCCACAGGATGCTGCTGCAGCCCTCAGAGATGCCTCAGCGGTCCCAGCAGTCAATGGTCATGAAGACACTGCAGATGATCAAGAGCTCATGGAAGACACATCTGGAAAGTCAAGCGCCAAGAACCGCAGGGCGTGTCGGTCATGGCCAATGTTTTCTGTTGCTCTACTGGCTACATTCACCTTTCTGACTGGAGTCACTCTTGGGGGCTACACCAACAAGAATGAGTCACACAACTGAGCTCAAACTGTGGGGCTCGTAGCAGATTGACGGCATGCTTCACCATATGCATAGCAGCTCTGACAATGGGCTTATGGCTTTGGACGTCACACTTAAAGGTGAAGCAACAGCATAAGAACCATCACACCTTTCCCCTGTTTTCCTAGTTGATTCAAGACTTTGAGCAAAGCAAGCTTTCTCCATGATTTTCAGTTGTAGAGTGTTGACTTGACAATGTACTGATGACAACATGCTTCTTACTTCTTTGACCACACCCATTGCAATAATAGATGTGGTAAGCGCCTGTCTGATGTAGTCTTTTGAACAGAATTACATGAGGTACATAACTCATTTTATGCCCACTGCCAGGTTGATTATTCCCTTCAGCATGCATAAAAACATTCATGCATAAGAACGCTAACAAATGTGCATTCATACCTGCATATCACATTGTTATTCTGACAGCAGCAACAAGAATAGCAACAGCAACACAGGCAGCAACACTGGCAATAGCTACAGTAGCTGTTCCTGCTGCAGGATACAGATTGCCAATCATAATGTCTTGAGGTGAAAGTGTTATAGATTGGAACAAAGTGCGGCTGAACGCCCTGTCTAATCATCTCCAGCCCTTGTCTTATACTAGCTGAAAAGGATACGAGTATGTGACAAGGCGTCCAGGCTTGTCTTATACTAGCTGAAAGTGACTAGAGTATCATCAGCAATTTGCAGCTTACATGTCTGATGTTATTCAATTCATGGCTGAGCGCACTCAGCGTTGTCTAGAGGATACAATGCTTGCTGAAGGGGGCTAAAGTGCGATCAGCAAGGTCTAGCTTGCAGTGTCTGATCCTATCTTGCAAAGGCTGAAAGTGCTGGAACGTCTGATGTGCTCTGAAACTATCTCATGCACGTCAGGAAGCAGAATTCTGTTACAGTGTATACACTACGTAGCTATGAGACAGAATGCGCTGCACAGCTACTGCGGTGCACAACTGCTGAACTAAAATAACTTGGACAAAACAGGCGTACTTTGGTAACTACATGCTAACATTAGTACTAGTGCTGTACCTTATGTGCTGGGCCCAGAACAGACCGAGCCTGATCTTGAGGTCATGCCATGCCAGATGTATTCTTGTAGACCAGCCCAAACAGCTTGTTTCCCAGTGTGGCTGTAGGATACTCAAGCGCTGCAAAGATATAGAACTGGGAAGGATGTGACGCAACACTAGCAATGCAGGACCCGGGATCAGAACGGCCGGCAAGAAAACGCGACGCAACCGGTAGCTGTCACCATGCATGTCTTAACTGTAGAAGCACAAGCAACAATGTTCACTGCCTGTTGCTTGTCGCGTGCACTGTAATCCTGGTCTTGGCGCCCACAATCCTGAGCGGATCTCTGTGTCGGCAAGCCGTTATGGAAGCGCGACCAGCTCCGTCTCAGCATGTGTGTTGGAAGCCGTTTGGTTACTCCAAGCTTCTTGACAGAGTCCACATTGCCTCAACATAACATTTGCTCTATCCTGTAGCGATGCCTACCGTGAACAAGCACTCATGCACCATACTGTGACTTGCCTTCGACGTGCCAGCCA